>Ga0208180_1000048_pt1 | contig 137675 bp, 132 predicted proteins | sample MalvireepMed_s16_FD_184241 | JGI IMG/M metagenome (GOLD analysis project Ga0208180, IMG submission 184241) | Marine viral communities from the Global Malaspina Expedition - Malaspina viral metaG DeepMed_s16 (SPAdes) (version 2) | ecosystem: Environmental > Aquatic > Marine > Oceanic | place...
GCATTGGAGGTGGACATGGCGAGGAAGCGCTACACGACAGAAGAGATCATCCGGAAGCTTAGAGAGGCGGATGTTTTGCTTGGACAAGGCCAGGCGGTTGCGGAGGTAGTCCGGCAGATGGGTGTAACCAGCGTGACGTACTACAGGTGGCGCAAGGAGTATGGCGGGTTGAAGGTCGACCAGGCTCGGCGTTTGAAAGACCTGGAGAAAGAGAATGCCCGACTAAAGCGTCTCCTGGCGGACGCTGAGCTCGATAAGGCGATCCTGAAGGAAGCTGCGTCGGGAAACTTCTAAGCCCTGAGCGCCGTCGGCGGTTTGTCGATCATGTGACCGATAAGCTCGGCGTCTCCCAGCGCCGGGCCTGTCGGTCCGTGGGCCAGGTGCGATCCACGCAGTGGCGCAGACTAAGCGTCTCGGACGACGAGCATGCGCTAACCTCTGCGATCATGGATCTGGCCCGGCGCTATGGCCGCTATGGCTACCGTCGGATCACAGCGCTGCTGCGCGCTCAGGGCTGGCATGTGAACCACAAGCGTGTGGCCCGGATCTGGCGACGCGAGGGGCTGAAAATCCCAGCCAAACAACCCAAACGCAGTCGGCTCTGGTTGAATGATGGATCCTGCATGCGGCTTAGGCCTGAGCACAGAAACCATGTCTGGGCCTATGACTTCGTTCAGGACAGAACCCATGATGGGAAGGCGTTCCGTATGCTCACACTCATCGATGAGTACAGCCGGGAGTGCCTGGCCATCGAAGTCCAGCGTCGCCTTCGATCAGACGATGTCCTTCACGCGGTAGCCGATGCGATGCTTGTCCACGGCCCGCCCAAATACATACGATCTGACAACGGCCCTGAGTTTATCGCCAAGGCTTTGAGAGGCTGGCTCGACCAAGTCGGCGTCCAGACGCTCTTCATCGAACCGGGAAGTCCTTGGGAGAACGGCTACAATGAAAGCTTCAATGGCAAACTGCGGGACGAGTTGCTCAACGGGGAGATTTTCTACTCGCTTCGGGAAGCGCAGATCCTGATCGAAACCTGGCGGCAGCACTACAACACCGTCCGTCCGCACTCATCACTCGGCTACCGGCCGCCAGCGCCAGAGACCAAATCGCCCTTCCCAAAATCAGGCCTGGAAGTTACTCAGAAAGTGGCTGCGATATAGGGGGCGGGTCACTCCGGCTGCGCTGCAGCCTTAATTGTTGCTTTGATGATGAATTCGAGCGCCTCCGATTTGATGGCATATTACTTTCCTCCCGGCTCGGACTATAAAATGCAGCGGTCAGGTTCCCGGTCCACGCCGGGCTTTTGCGGTGTTATTTTAAGAGCTCTTCGACGCAAGAGCCTGAAAGCCAACTGAATTCTGGCTGAATCCGGGACCGAATAAGAATGCATTTCCTTAATTAGATTTCATGTGAAATTCAGGCTCGTTTCAGTTCCAGCAGGCAACACATCCTCACAATAATGGGAGGCCTGCCGTGTCAGATACAAAATTTTCGCGCCGATTGAATTTGGCCAAACGCTCTTTCGTCACCCGGCGCGTTGATCTGAACCGCGCGGCATCCCTTACGAATACTGCACCAAGTGCGGGCGATCTCTGCCTGGCAAGAATTGACCGTCTCGGACATCATAGCCGGCTGGAACTTCCGACGGGGCGACGCGCATATTTAAATCCAGGCGATGAAGTGCTGCTCGCCTTTGGAGCCCGTTACGCAACAGATCAATTTCATTCTATTGTACCCAGTTCATTGGCACCTTGCCAGATGGTAGCAGCGGGCGGGATTGCATCCAAAATGATCACGCGGCACGCCAAAACGCGCGTGCCAACCCAAATCACACCGATTGGATTGCTCACGGACTCTGTCGGCGAAGTTCTAAATTTGCGCGATTTTGCAATCGAACCTGCACGAGTTCTATATCAAAAAACGCCGCACCTCATATGTGTAGTCGGATCAAGCATGAATGCCGGCAAGACAACAACCGTTGCTGAACTGGGGCGGATGGCGCTGCGCGGCGGTCTGCGCCCATGCGCGATCAAATTGACTGGCACCGGGTCCGGCGGTGATCTCTGGAAATATACAGATAGCGGTATCGATCCTGTGTTCGACTTTACCGATGGGGGGTATGCCACAACGGTAGGTGTTGGTATTCCTGACTTGGAAGACCTGTTGACCAAACTGATCGGTGCGTCCGGATCAGAGGTTGATTTGGTGATCATCGAAATCGCCGATGGCCTCTATCAAAATGAGACCGCAGGGCTGTTGGCATCGCCAGGTTTTCGCGCGCGCATGGATAGTGTTGTGTTTGCTGCATCTGATCCCATGTCCGGCATGGCCGGCGTCCAATATCTGCGCGATCTGGGCCTTGAGCCAAGCGCGGTTTCCGGCGCTGTGACGGCGTCTCCTCTGGCCGCGCAAGAACTTGCGGAAACGTCCGGCGTTGAAATCTTCTCACTTGAGCGGATGCTCAAGGATGACAATGGCCTCAACATTTGCCTGCGCAGCGCTCACGCAACGGAAGGTCACCGGTTTGCGAAATCTGCCTAAGCTCTTCACGCGAGAGCGTAAGTGGCGTCTGGCTGTTTTGATACTCAATGGATGTGTCCAGGCGGCCGCCATGGTTGCGATCGCGTCGGTCATGCAGATCATGATCGACGGTCTGATGAGCCCTGATCAGGCACCGCGAATTTGGCAAAATGCGATGATCATGACCGCCGCATCACTCGCCATTGGTTGGCTGAAACGCCGCGAACGCATTGATGCCGAAACGATGGGCCAGGATTATGTAGCCGATATTCGTCTGGACGTCTTCCAGCATGTCAGCCAGCTATCAGCGCGCGCGCTGGGTGAAACCCGAAAAGGCTTTGTGCTTCTCAGATTTGTCAATGATTTGACGGCCCTTCGCCAATGGGTGACGCTCGGTATTGCGCGGCTTGCTGTCTCAGGTGTTGTTCTGATCGGGGCCATGTCGGCGCTGACAATCATGAACCCTGTTCTTGGCGGCTTGCTGTTCGCGCTCATTGGTTTGGGGACGATCGGCGCAATGTTAATGGGTCGATCGATCGACTACACCATGCGGGAATCGCGCAGGCGGCGCGCGAATATCGCGGCAAATCTGACTGAAAAACTTGAACATATGGTGATCGTGCAAGCCTTTGCCCAGCGCAATAATGAGCATAAGAAAGTCAAGCGCCAGACCAGGAGCCTCAAGCGCGCAATGATTGCGCGCGCAAGCGCCATCGGTACTTTTCGGGCGATGATTTACGTCGTGGTTGGTCTGGCGCTGACCGTGTCGGTGATCGCAGGAACACTGCTCGTGCAAAATCAAATGGCAACAACGGGGCAGATCATGGCGGCCCTCGGTATCTTGTCGCTGATTACGCCGAGCCTGTTTGATTTTGGGCGTGTGTATGAATACCGGAAAAGCTATGCGATTTCGCTTGAGAAGACCGAAAATCTTCTGCGCAAAGGCCCCATAATTAAAGCGGCTGAAACGCCAAAATCACTCAAGCAGGTTGAAGGTCGTTTGACCTATGATCAGGTCAGTGTGGCAGGGTCACTGGAGGATTTCTCTGGAGAAGCTCCAGCTGGTGGCCGTGTATTGATTACGGGGCCAAATGGCGCTGGAAAATCCACATTGCTCATGCTGGCCTTGCGCCTGATCGAGCCTAATCGCGGCCGCGTTCTGATTGATGGACGCGATGTCAGGCAGGTCAAGACAGGCCAGCTTAGACGGTCGATTTCAATTGCCTCTCCGACGCTGCCGCTTCTACGCGGGTCCATCGGGTCAAATATATCCTATGGGTCAAAAACGGCGAGCGAGGATGATATCTATGAGGCCGCCGCGCGCTGCGGGATGGACGGGCTGAACCCTGAATCGCCCTATTGGCTGGAAACGCCTGTGATGGAAGGCGGCTCGAATTTTAGCGCCGGCCAGCGTATGCGGATTATTCTGGCCCGCGCCCTGCTTGGAAATCCCCCCGTCCTTCTCCTGGATGAGCCTGACAGCCATCTAGACGAAGAAGGACTTGAGATCCTGCACAACATTATTCGTGAGTATGAAGGCACGCTTCTGATCACGACCCATAATCCGGCCTTGTTAAAACATTCCACGCTTCACTGGCGTCTAAATGATGGACATGCCGAGCTCTCGGAGACTGCCGCATGACATCCTCAAATCCTGCGAGTGAAATCGCTCGCATCGCTGAACCGCTTGAAGGCGTGGCAGACGTGGCCCAATGGAAGGGGCGCATTATCTCTGTCTATGACGCTTCGTCCGGACGCTTGCCCTATTTCATATTTCAACCAGCCGCTGCTGCGCCTGGTGCCGACCCGGTTTTGGCGATCCACGGCTGGACGCGCAATGCCGCCGAACATGCGTTTCGCCTTGCCAGCTACGCAGAAGAGAAAGGCACAGTCCTCATCGCCCCTTTATTCTCCAAATCCGCGCACAAACACTATCAGCGCCTTGAAATGCGAGAGGGCGAAACCTGCCCGGCTGACGCTCTGGACCGTATGCTCATAGATGTCAGTCACCGCTTTGGTATAGACACGAGCAAGATCAATCTTTTCGGGTTTTCTGGCGGCGCGCAATTTGCCCACCGTTATACGCTGATGCGCCCTTCCCGCGTGAACCGGTTGGTGTTGATGGCCGCTGGATGGTTTACTATGCCCGATCCGAAAACGGCTTATCCGCTGGGACTGGCCGCTTCCGAAGTCCTGGCGGACCGCTCTTTAGACATTGAGGGATTGCTCGCCTGTCCGACCCGTGTACTGGTCGGAGGCCGCGACATTGACAGCGACGCATCTCTCAAAACCGGCAAACGGATCGACAAGGTGCAGGGCTATACGCGCGTTGAGCGCGCGCGAAATTGGGCCTCAGCAATGCAAGACGCGGCGAAAACACGCGGCATCGCGGCCGACATCGATTTTCACATCATCAAAAAGGCCAAGCACGATTTTGGCCGGTGTGTGCAAAAACACCAATTGGGGGATTTGATCTTCGATTGGCTCATTCCAAATCAAGAAGGAGCGGAATAATGAGAACAATACTTTGCCTAGGCGTTGCAGGGGCAACTCTGCTTGCCCCCATGGCGTATGCACAGGACTTTAAGGCCGATGAGGACGGCGTGACTATCGAGGGTAATAATTTCGAACTCGTGTTTGGCGGACGGCTGCATGCCGACACCGTCAGCGTCAATGATGATATCACACCTATCCCGAGCAAATCGGATATCCGCCGTTTCCGGATCAATGCGACGCTCACTGTCGCTGATGATTTTCGCGTCAAACTTGATCACGATGTTGGCGGATTGAGCCCGGGCTGGAAGAATGCCTGGGTGGAGTATCGCGGCGTTGATAATGTCTCGATCAAGGCCGGTCAGATGATCGTGCCGTTTAATGGCGAAGACATGATGAGTTCAAACAATTTGAAGCTCATGGAACGCGGCTTGCCTTCAGTGCTCGCACCAAACTTCGCTGTCGGTGGACAGGTAAGATATCGCGGCGACAATTGGTCTGTGACGGGCGGCTATTTCGGCGACCCGATTGACCAGGATCCGATCCGCGCAACGGATGAAGGTGAGAGTGTTGTCGGCCGCGTCGTCTACGCCCCGATCAAGGAACGCCGCCGCGCCGTCCACCTGGCGGGCGCGATTGAGCACCGGCAGCTAAAAGACCTAGAACCGTCAAAAGTCAGCGCCCAACCGGAATTCGGATTGTCCGGCGTTACGCTGATCCGCACCGGAACGCAGCCCGATGTCCAAGCGTACACAAATTATAATGCTGAGGCAGGCTACATGCAGGGGCCCTTCATGGTGAAGGGACAGTATATTACCCGCCAGAATGACGCTCCGGCGATTGGCGATCCGAGCTATAACGGCGCGTCAGCTGAGGCGGCCTATGTCTTAACCGGCGAGCGACAGCGTTATAGCAGCACGAGCGGAACTTTTGGCGCGATCCGACCGCGCAGTAAATATGGCGCGGTTGAAGTGGCGGCGCGCTACAGCACGCTGGATTTAAGCGACGCTTTAGTGACCGGCGGGGAACAAACAAATTATTCTGTTGGCGTGAACTGGTATATCAATGAGAACGTTCGCCTAATGGGCAATTATATAAAAGCCGACGCCAAGCCCAACAGAAACGGCGTCGACGAAAGCGCCGACGCATTAATGGGACGCCTCCAGATTGCGTATTAGAGCTAATCGCGAAACGGGATCGATTACCTGGTTCGTAAACTCTTTGAGTTACTCGGTGAAACATCTGGACGATACCGTCCAGATGTCTCACTTTTGAAGTAAGTCTGGCTGCCGTTTCTCAACAAACGGTGAGTCTTGCGTTTGCCGCAATAATCCACAATCAACACTCTTTCAGACAGATGCTATCGTCTCGGCTGAATTCCCAATCCCATATTGCACATCAAAAACAGGTCATCCTCCTGAAGCCATTTTCAAGGACTGCTTGTCGACGCAGAAAATCCAAACAACTGTCCTCCCTGCCCTGGGCCTTGGGGAACAGATTTGAAGTAAAGCGATCGTTTAAACACGCCTCGCACACAAGTGCTGGAATCGGAAAGCTCATCAATAATAACCGATAGTTCAAGCCACACTTTTCACAATTGCTCACGCTAACAAAGCAAAGCGGCGACTCCAAAGAGTCGCCGCCAAGATTGTTTATACGTTCACGTACCGGCGAGCTACTGCAAATCAAATCGATCCAGGTTCATGACTTTTGTCCAGGCGTCGACAAAGTCCCGCGTAAAGCGTTCTTCACCATCGCTCGCCGCATAGACTTCCGAGACTGCACGTAACTCAGAATTTGACCCGAATATCAGATCAACTGGGGTCGCCGTCCATTTCTGATCACCGGTTTGACGGTCGCGGCCAACATACACGCCGTCAAGAGACGTCGATTTCTCCCACTCTGTGGACATGTCCAGTAAGTTGACGAAGAAGTCGTTGCTGAGCGTGCCCGGACGCGTTGTGAGCACGCCGTTTTGAGATCCGCCAGTGTTCGCGTTTAGGGCGCGCATCCCGCCGACCAAAGCGGTCATCTCAGGAATGCTGAGGCTGAGCATGTTTGCTCGGTCAACGAGCATCTCTGCAGGCGATGGGCCTTCATTAGGATTGAAGTAATTGCGGAACCCATCGGCCGTTGGTTCAAGAACCGCGAAGGAGGCCGCATCTGTCTGCGCTGCAGATGCATCGGTCCGCCCCGGCGTAAATGGTATGCTGACGGTTCGGCCAGCTTTTTTCGCGGCCTGTTCAATCGCTGTGTTTCCTCCGAGAACAATTAAATCAGCCAGCGAAACCTGCTTATTGCCGGATTGAGCCCCATTAAACTCAGACTGCACCTCTTCCAGGCGCGTCAAGACTCTGGCAAGGTCAACAGGATCATTGGCATCCCAGTTCTTTTGCGGCGCAAGGCGGATGCGGGCGCCATTAACGCCGCCGCGCATATCGGTGCTGCGAAAGCTTGCGGCAGACGCCCATGCGGTTTTGATGAGATCAGTTTCAGAAAGTCCTGACGCGATGATATTGTTTTTGAGTTGGCGTATATCGGCGGCATTGATCATCTGATAATCAGCAACCGGAATAGGATCCTGCCACATGAGCACTTCCTGTGGCACCATACTTCCCAGATAACGCGCACGCGGGCCCATATCGCGGTGGGTGAGCTTGAACCAGGCACGCGAGAAGGCGCGTTCAAATTCTTCAGGGTTTTCCTGGAACCGCAGAGCAATCTTGCGATATTCGGGATCAAATTTCAGCGACAGATCAGTAGTGAACATGATGGGCGCGTGACGTTTTTCCGGATCATGCGCATCCGGCACAAGATTGGCTGCCTGTCCGTCCTTAGGGATCCATTGGACTGCACCGGCAGGGCTTTTGGTTTGCTCCCATTCGAACATAAAGAGATTATCGAGATACTGGGTTGTCCACATAGTCGGCGCCGACGTCCAGGCGCCCTCCAGGCCGCTCGAAATTGTATCTCCGGCATTGCCGGCGCCGCATTTATTCTTCCAGCCAAACCCTTGCTCTTCAACACCCGCGGCCGCTGGCTCGACGCCCACACAATCGGCTGGCGGCGCTGCGCCGTGCGCCTTACCAAACGTATGTCCGCCAGCAATAAGCGCGACCGTTTCTTCGTCATCCATCGCCATGCGCCCGAACGTGTCCCGGATGTCCTTGGCGGCGGCAACCGGATCAGGCACACCATTGGGGCCTTCCGGATTAACGTAAATCAGCCCCATTTGGACAGCAGCAAGCGGTTTTTCCAGCTTACGGTCACCGCTATAACGTTCATCCGCAAGGAACTTCGATTCAGGCCCCCAATAGACAATATCAGGTTCCCAATCATCCGTGCGTCCGCCTGCAAAGCCGAAGGTCTTAAACCCCATGGACTCCAGCGAGACGTTTCCGGTCAATACCATTAGGTCTGCCCAGGAGATGTTCTGACCATATTTTTGTTTTACCGGCCAAAGCAGGCGCCTGGCTTTATCCAGATTGACATTATCCGGCCAGCTATTGAGCGGTTCGAACCGTTGCTGGCCGCCGCCCGCACCGCCGCGGCCATCAGCCATTCTATATGTCCCCGCGCTGTGCCAAGCCATGCGAATGAAGAAGGGTCCATAATTTCCATAGTCTGCCGGCCACCAGTCCTGTGAGGTTGTCAGCACAGATTCGATATCCGCCTTGACGGCCTCCAGGTCCAGCGATTGAAACGCTTCGGCATAGTCAAAATCTTCACCAAGCGGGTTAGATTCCGCCGCATGCTGGCGCAAGGGTGCCAGATCGAGTTGTTCTGGCCACCAGAAGGCATTGGATTTGGCTTTTGATGTCTGGACTGCGGCGTTCGTGTGCACTGATGCGGCGTTGATGTCCTTGGTTGCCGGAGCGGCTGCGTTCTCAGATGCCCCTCCGCAAGCGGCCAGCACCAGAACTAGCGCTGTAGCCGAAACCAGTCCGATTTTATTTTGGTATCTCATGAGTCGTCTCCGTGTTGATGTTATGGTGCGAGGCCCGTGGCAATTCAGAGCGCTCTTGGTGAAACGCTGATGCGGGCGATACCTCAAGATTTTGGTCGAGCATCTAGGCCGGCAGGGTCCGGACCCCGATGAGCCGGACGGTGTCACAACGGCAATAGGTCAAAAATGAAGTGGACCCGATCACTGGCGCTTGCATTTTCAGCAGCGTGCACGGCTTTGTTGTCAAACCACCATAATTCGCCGGGCTTCATCCACAATTCTTCGTCACCTGCCTTTAGGACATTGCCTGGCTTGCTATCAAACACCAGATGGTAGCGGTCGCGAACGCGGTAGTATTCACCGCGGTCGATATGTGGATAGACGCGGGCGCCCGGTGTCAGTTTTGCGACCTTCGCCCGCGACAATTCGCCATTCAACTTTGAGGCAAGGGCCACGAGGCAGGACCGAATTTTTGGGAAGTTCTGAGAAATATTCGTATAGCGCGATTCATGCACGTCCCATCTCTTGCGGCCGGCAATTTTAGATTTACGAAGCCCTCGAATAGGGATGGCTTGTGCTTCGCGCTGCACTTTGATTTTGGACTGACGTCCTTGATTGAGGTCCCACGCATTTTCAACGGCATTTATTTCAGCCAGCAAATGTGAAACCGGGACATGTTCTTCGATGAGCCTAAAATTCTGCATGAACCTTGCTACCATGTGTAATGACGCGTTGGCTTACCCTTGTGCGTCTAGGCTTAAACTGACCTGAATTTTTTATTAAAACTGGACAGTTTTCACTCATCGCTTTCTTGGGAATTAGGGCTCAGTATGGAAGTCCGCTGCATCATTTGCATGCCCCCCGCCGTGCCCAATCCACAATTCATGGCTATCAATTCTAAGTCTGACATCGGCGAAGGCTGATTGCGCGCGCGCAACAGCTTCCAATTTGCGCGTTTCAATATGCCTGCGCTCGGCAATCAAAAGTTCTGAAATATCTGTGTCTCCAAGCTCATAGCCTCGTCTGAGTCTGGCAATAGCGGCCTCACTCGATTGGCGGGCTGATGCGGCTTGTTGCCAGGTCAATCTAGTCGATTGAGCAAGAGTGACATCCTTCTGCGCTGCCGCGCGAAGTTCACGCTGCTTCAGAGCAAAGGACGCCATAGCTGCGCTGGCGCGGGCCGCATCTCTGTCTGCGGACGCCGAGCGGCGCGGCCCGCCCAAGGGGATGGAGACGACAACGCCCAGTCCAACCTCATCACCATTGCTTTCGCTAAATGTTCGGAGTCCAACCTCCGGATCTGGTTTAAGATCGAGCCGGCTTCGCTTGGCGCGCGCCGATGCGTAATCTGCCTGTGTCTTTGCCAGTTCAGTTTCATAGCTACGCGAGATGATTTTCTCGATCCAGGCACTGGGCTCTGCAACAGCATCCGGCGCGAATAACTGGGGCGGGTGTTGCGGCAATGGCAGGTCTGGAAACATGGAGTCGAGCATTGCTTTGGCGATTTGTGCATCGCCCAGACTATTTGCTGCAGCTGATTTAGCCTCAAACAAGGCACTTTGGGCCAGTTCCAGTTCAAGCTGGGACGCATCGTCATTGGCCAGACGTTTAGATACGATCTCAAGACTAGCTGCCAGCGCGTCGACCTGCGCCTGATCGATGACGTGGATTTCCTCTTTGCTCAACCACTCGATCCAAAGCGTCGCAAGTTCAAGCGCTATTTGATGCCGGGTATCGGTGCTAGACAATTGCGCCGCCTCAATGCCAAGCGCCCCTATTTCGCCATCGAGCCGCGATTTGCCGCGTCGGCGAATACCTTTGGTTATCTGGGCATCAAATTCATTGAAGCCAAACTGATTATCAATGACGCGCTGTGTGTAGCCACCCGAGAGCGTCCATTCATACGGGCTGGCACGAAGACCCATCGCCTCACTGCGGGCTGCAGATATTTCATCTCTCGACGCGGTCATGGCAGGGTAGCTGTTCAAGGCGTCCTGAACGAGATCGTCTGCCGGCAGAAACGATTGCGCCGCCGCAGGCGATGCGCAGGCCAGCAAGATGATGGCGGGAACAAGGTGTTTCATATCAGGCGTCCTGCAGAGTTAACCGGTTCTGTCCAGTAGATGAGGTGCGGGAGAGGCAGCGCGCTTCGGATATCTTCGATTAGGCGCTCAGCCAGTTCCTCATCCATAAGCACGACAAGAAGTCGCCGCGCGACCCGGCCTTCGACCCGTTCTGCGACACTCGCGGAGTCAAACCCAAGCCCGTGGCCCGCCCCGTGCCAGGTCGTAAAGCCAGGGATTGCAGGCTCCCTGTCGAGTAGGAAACTGATCAAGGCCTCTTCCGATTTTGGCGGGTAAACAAGTGTCAGTTTGCAGAGATGGGAGCCCATTGCGCCGCCTCCATATTGATACGGGTTGTGTTACGAGAAGCTCCAAACCGGCGAAACAGGACCGGTAGCAATAGCAGCGTGAGCAAGGTGGAGGAGATTAGCCCGCCAATAACAACAATCGCGAGAGGCTTCTGAATTTCAGACCCCGGGCCTTCGGCAAACAGGAGCGGCACGAGACCGAGCGCAGCGATGCTGGCAGTCATGAGGACAGGCCTGAGGCGGCGAATAGAACCCTCAAGAACAGACTCTTCGATTGTACGCCCGGCGGCCAGCAATTGATTGAAATAGCTCACCAGAACAAGCCCATTGAGAACGGCAATGCCAAGCAGCGCGATGAACCCAACAGAAGCCGGGACCGACAGATATTCACCTGATACCCATAAAGCCAGCACGCCGCCCACCAAGGCAAAGGGCACATTGGCAAAGATCAGAATTGCTTGGCGCGCAGAGCGCAGAGTTGCGAACAAAACAATGAAGATCAGACCTAGAGCAATGGGCACCACGATACCAAGTCTCTGCGCGGCGCGCCTCTGGTTTTCAAACTCTCCGCCCCATTCCAAACGATAACCGGGCGGCAAGTCGACTTTTGTCTCGACTGCCGTCTGAGCCGCTTCAACGAAGCTGACCAGATCGCGCCCCTGCACAAAGGCCTGCACCAGCGCAAAGCGCGAGGCATTCTCGCGATCGATTTTCACAGCCCCTTGGGTTTCTTCTATTCGCGCGAAGTCCTCAATGCGGATCAATCCGCCGTCAGGGGTTGCGATCGGTGTTTGGGTAAAGCTTGCCTGTGAGGATTTCAGATTATCGCTGCCGCGAATAACAATCGGTGTTCGCCGGCCGGGTTCAACGACTTCTCCAGCGCTCAGGCCTTCTAGCATCGCTCTTAAATCATCTTCCGCGTCCGTAATTGACAATCCCGCCGCTCCGGCCGCCAGCCGGTCAATTTTGAGTTGCATGAAGCCGATCGTGTCGTTGGACATGGTAAAGACTTCGCTGGCCCCGTCGACCTCTGCGACAACGTCCTGAATGTTTCCCGCAAGGTCTGACAGTGTGTTGAGATCAGGGCCAAATATTTTAATCGCCAGGTCGCCCCGCGCCCCGGTCAACATTTCTGACGTGCGCATTTCTATCGGCTGAGTAAAGGCCGGGTCCATCCCCGGCAGGGTTTCCATGGTCTTGCGCATCTGATCAATCAACCAGTCTTTATCCTGAACGCGCCATTCGGATTTTGGCTTGAGGACGACGAAAATGTCTGACTCGTTCAGCCCCATTGGGTCTAGGCCAAGCTCGTCAGACCCGACACGCGCGATCACGTTTTGAATTTCAGGGATATCTTCAAGCAAAGCTTTCTGCACTAGCAAGTCCCCCTCGGTGCTGCGCGCGAGGTTTACAGAGGGAAGCTTTGCCGTCTGTAGAATGACGGAGCCTTCATCCATTGTTGGCATGAAGGTTTTTCCAACCTGTCCATAGGCCAACACAGCTGCGACAATCCCAATAGCGGCCGCGGCGTAGACAATAATGGGAAGTGCCAGACAAGCTTTTAGCGCCCGCGAATATGCGGGCGTGATCAGACGCATGAGCAATGGATCTTTGCCATGTGTTTCTGGCAAGACATAGGATGCCAGAACGGGGATAATAGTGAGTGACAAGACCAATGATCCAGCGAGGGCAAAAATGATCGTCAAAGCCACGGGACGGAATAATTTTCCTTCGAGCCCCTCGAGCGCGAGCAAAGGCAAAAAGACGAGACAGATAATCAATATTCCAGAAGCGACCGGCAGTGCGACCTCGCAACAGGAACGGTAGACTTTGTGAATGCGGGGGATTGATTTGTTTTTGGCAGGATGGGCCAGTTGTTCAACTGTGTTCTCGACAATCACCACGGCGGAGTCGACGATGAGACCGATGGCGATTGCCAATCCCCCAAGGCTCATCAAATTGGCAGACATTCCAAACAGCTTCATCATTAGGAATGTGAATAGGGCTGCCAGAGGCAGGGTCACAGAGACAACCAGTGCCGCCCGCAAGTTTCCGAGGAAGGCGAGGAGCAATATCAGCACCAGAACGATCGCTTCGAGCAAGGCCTTTCGGACTGTATCAATCGCCTTTTCAATCAGTTTTGACCGGTCATAGAAAGGAACGAGCTCAACGCCTTCAGGCAAGGACGGGCCGAGTTCATCTATCCGCGCCTGAACATCGTCGATAATGGCATTCGCGTCTGCGCCGCGCAGCGACAAAACCAGCCCTTGAACGGCCTCGCCCTCTCCGTCCTTGGTCACCGCGCCATAGCGCGTGAGACTTCCAATGCGAACATCGGCGACGTCGGCAATTCGGATCACTTTGCCATCCATTTCGCTCACGGTGATTGCTGCGAGGCTGCCGAGTGTATCAATCGCTCCGATTGCCCGCACGACAAGCGCTTCTTCCCCGACATTTATTCGCCCTGAACCATCATTGCGATTGCTGGCTTCGATAGCGTCCCGCAGGTCACGCGGCGTTAGCCCCGCATCGGCGAGGGCGACCATGTCGGGGATGACGTCAAATGTGCGAACTCGCCCGCCTAAGGAGTTGACATCAGCAACACCTGGCAGTGTGCGAAGGGCCGGCCGGATCGTCCAATCCAGGAGCGTGCGGCGTTCTTCCAGTGACAAACCTCCGCCGTCGATCGTAAACATAAAGACATCGGACAGTGGCGTAGATATTGGTGCCAGCCCGCCGCTCACGCCTTGCGGCATGGCGTCCATCGCGGTGTTTAAGCGTTCTGTGACTTGCTGGCGCGCCCAGTAGATGTCTGCGCTCTCGTCAAAATCGATCGTGATATCGGCAATGGCATATTTGGCCATTGAGCGCAGAATAGTCTGGCGCGGAATACCCAATAATTCCATTTCAATGGGTGCAATCACGCGCTGTTCGACTTCTTCAGGCGTCATACCCGGAGCCTTCATGATGACTTTGACCTGAGTGGTCGAAATATCGGGAAAAGCATCAATGGGAAGGCGCGAAAAAGAAACTGCTCCAGCAACAATCAGCGCGAGTGTTATTGCCAGTGTAACCAGCCGCTGTGTCAGCGCAAACTTGACCAAATTCTGCAGCATTAGTTCATTTCCTGCAGCGCAATGGCTTTCAATTCGACAAGACCGCGCGTTGCAAGTTTATCGCCAGGCAGGATCCTACTTCGGAGAGTTTTAGCCTCTTTTGTTGCGCCGCTCACGTTTACGTCAACCAGGCTGAACCCGTCATCAGTGCGGCGAAAAACGCGGTCCACTCCCGCTATATTCACCACGGCAGAAGACGGCACGATAACCAGGGAGTCGCTTGGCGTGTGACGTGCGACTTGCACGGTGAATAATTGTCCCTGGATTACAGTTTCGCCGGTTGGAACGGTTGCTATGAGAGACCCGGCGCGTGAACGCGGATCGATGACTTTCTGGATAGAGAGAATTTCACCAGCGCCTCCACTCGGATATATGATCAAATCTTCCTGCGTTACCTCCCCTATAAGCCGTACAGGCACCTGAACATCGACCCAGAGATCATCTGAGCCATTAAGTATTAATAGAGCCGACATGGCCGCAACATTGTCGCCTACGCCGACATTCACTTTCGAGATAGTTCCGCCAATGGAGGCTTTGACTATGTAGCTGCCCTGAGGGCCGGCCTGCACAAAAGAAGGCGTTGATCTTTCATGTTCAGAGACCATGGCAAGCGCCGTGCGTTCTCGGCCAACAGCTTGATCAAGGCTACTGCGCGCCGCAATGCCTTCTGCGACCAGCCGCTCTTGACGTTCGCGTGCTGCTTTTGCGACGTGGTATTCGGCGCGGGCCTGTTCCAGGCCCGAGCGATCCTGAACATAATCACGGCTGGAAATCACAAAAAGCGTATCGCCGCGGCTGACAGTTTGGCCGGGTAAAGCGCTGACACTCAAAACCGCGCCTTCATATGGCGCAGAGACGACAGCCAATTCGCTGCGCGCAGGAATCACACGCGCTGGCAATTCGGCAAGAACTGCATTCTCGGCGGCCATGGCTGTATCGAGCGTAATTCCGAGGCGAGACATTTGCTGATCTGTCAATTCAATATGCTGGGCTGATTGACCCGCAGCTATCGGCGCGGCCATGAGCAAGAGCCCAAAGATCGCAATGGCATAGATCTGAATTTTCATGGCTTCGTCCTAAACATACAAACGGATGGACACTCGCTTAGCCCTGCCAATTGAAGCCAAGCTGAAGGCAAGCTGAACTGAAGCTGAAAATCGCCCACAACCTCGACGCTGAACCTGCGCAGCGACGATTTCCAGATTTGGGGGGCACAATGGAAACGGCGCTACGCAGGGGGCACTATATGACGAACCGTTCGCGGTGGGGACGCATTTTGCGCGAGACGGACCGCCGTCCGATTAAGGGGAGAATCGGACAATGCGATCTATGAACCGGCAATCTGAATTGGCGCTGAAGTGTGGCTGAATAATCAGTTGAAATTTTTCAGGCCCGTTTCAGCTTGGAGTGTATTACAGTGGTCTTAGTGCGCGCGCTAATTGGAGATTCTAAAATAAACATTTTGATTGTCGAAGATGAAGAGGAGGTGGCCAACCGCATCGCCAATGGCGTGCGGCAATCCGGATTCGTGTGCGAAAACGCTTACTCAGGAGATGATGCCATTCTAATGGGTCAAGATAATGCCTATGATGCCATTGTCCTCGACCTTGGACTGCCTGGTAAAAGCGGCTTGGAAGTTCTGAAAGCCTGGCGCGCCTCTGGGTTGACCACACCTGTGCTGATCCTGACCGCGCGCAATAGCTGGACTGAGAAGGTTGAAGGTCTCAATCTTGGCGCGGATGACTATTTAACAAAGCCCTTCCACACGCCCGAATTGGCGGCGCGGTTGAACGCCCTTGTTCGCCGGGCTTCTGGTCATAGCGATCCATTGCTCACATTTGAGAACCTCACGCTTGATCCTTCAAGAAGTCGGGTTAGCGTAGATGGAATAGACCTTGAACTCACCGCTTTTGAGTTTCGCCTGCTCAAATATTTTATGACCCGCCAGGGTCATGTCGTGTCGCAGAATGAACTTATTGAACATCTCTATTCGCTCGATGGCATGCGAGAATCAAATACGATTGAAGTCTATATCAGCCGCTTAAGACGGCAAATTGGCGCGCAAAAAATTAAAACTATTCGCGGCCTAGGATACAGGTTTGGTTAAGATGGAAACGACAAACATCTCCTTGCGCAGACGTTTGATTTGGGCCTCGTCATTTTGGATTTGCGCGGGGTTTGTGATCGCCTTTCTGCTGCTTTCCAATATCTTTAAGGCGCAAGTCACACAGCAATTCTATGAAGAGCTGGATATCCATGTTTTAGAACTTGAGCGGCTGGTACAAGATCATGACGGCGGACACCTCGCTATGGGTGAGCATTTCAGCGATCCACGATATGATGTTGCTAAATCTGGATATTATTGGCTCGTTCGCGAGGGCGACGAAAACAAGCTGGAAAGTTCCTCTTTTGACGGATTTAGCTTAGACCTCGAACCAGACCCCCACCCCCCAGGTGCGTCTACGGAACGCCACAAAGTCGACGGACCAACCGGCACGCTCTTGTTTGTAGAACGATCGATCAATCCACACCCCTCCAGCGGCCAGTTGCGCCAATATATTGTCGGAACAGATAAGCGCCACCTCGATGCCATGGTCGCAGAGTTTAATACACTTCTGGGCATATCACTTGGCGTTTTTGCGCTTGTTTTGGTTGCGTCAGCCATCATGCTTCTCAGATTTGCTTTATCGCCCTTCACCAAGCTTCGCACATCATTGAGCCATGTGCGCGCGGGCGGCACTCGCAATCTCGAAGGCGCGTTTCCACAAGAAGTCCAGCCTTTGGTCGATGAGTTTAATGGGCTGCTTGTTAGCATGGGCGACATGTTGCAACGCGCCCGCGCCGGCGCAGGCAATCTGGCCCACGGCCTGAAAAGCCCTCTGACAATAATCTCGAGCGAAGCCTTTGAGTTAAGTGAACGCGGTCAGGATGAGAGCGCAACCGCGATTCTGGAACAGTCGCGTGTCATGCAAAGACATATCGACCACCACCTGGCCCGCGCACGGGCGTCCATTGTTGCCAGAATGCCCGGAATGCGAACGTCCCTGGAAGAACAACTATCTCAGATGCTCCTGGCTCTACAGACTCTCTTCAATGATAAAAACATTAGTGTTAAGACAGACATTGATCCTGGCCTCTTCCTGACAACCGATTCTCAGGACCTGAAAGAGATTCTCGGAAACATTTTGGAAAACGCCTTCAAATTCGCGCAAACTGAGATTGTAATCTCTGCGCAGCGCTCGCTCAGCGATATGGTGGTCATCACGATTGAGGATGATGGGCCTGGCCTACCATTGGAGGCCAGAGAGATGGTATTTGGTATCGGGACTCAATGGGATGAACTTGAACCGGGACATGGTCTCGGACTGGCCATTGTAAAAGAACTTGTTGAGCTATATGGCGGCGAGACTCGACTGGACGATGCTCCGGGCGGCGGGCTTCGTGTTGATATTACATTGCCGTATTGTGAGTGAGTTTAAAAGATATCCACGGCGAAACAATCGACCGCTTCGGAACCCATATCTAACGCACGCGCCCTTGGTTATACCATGGGCCAACACTGTCTGAGGTGTATACCATGTCATACCGCAATCTTCCGAATGAACATCATTACCTCCACCGCATTGGCTGGCTTCGCGCAACCGTGCTGGGCGCGAATGACGGCATTGTTTCGACAGCCAGCCTGATTATCGGGGTTGCGGCGGCCTCGGCGGGGCGGAGTGAAATTATAATTGCCGGGATTGCCGGTCTGACTGCCGGGGCGATGTCCATGGCCGCTGGAGAGTTTGTATCTGTTAGTTCTCAAGCCGATACTGAGCGGGCCGATATTGAAACAGAAAAGGCGGCACTTGCAGATTTTCCGATAGAAGAAGAACAAGAACTTGCCGACATTTATGTCGCCCGCGGACTGGAACCGGATCTTGCCAAACAGGTCGCGTCGCAGCTCTCAGAAAAGGATGCCTTAGGCGCGCATGTTCGAGACGAGCTTGGCTTAACTGAAGCGGCAACCGCTCAACCCATTCTGGCAGCGATCTCTTCAGCGGCGAGTTTTGCAGCTGGCGCTGCTTTGCCACTGATCGCAGCCTGGCTTGCGCCTATGGACGCACTGAATTGGATCATTGCGACAGTCTCATTGCTTGCCCTCGCTCTGCTCGGGGTTGCTTCGGCTACTGCAGGCGGCGCGGGGCGCTTTCGGGCCGTTGCCCGCGTCGTGTTTTGGGGCGCCGGAGCTATGATCATCACGGGCTTAATCGGCAAATTATTCGGAACGGTTGTCTAACCACCACCTTCTGCGCGCCTTCCAAGAAAGAATGGGCGCAACTGGACCAGCATTTTGGAGACCAAAAATGAGTACTTCTGACGAGCAGCCAAAAGTAAAAGTCTGGGACCCGCTGGTCCGGATAGGACACTGGATGATCGTAATCGGTTTCTTCACGGCCTACTTAACCGGTGATGAATTACTCGGCCTTCATGTTTGGGCGGGATATGCTGTTGCAATTGCTGTAGTGTTGAGGCTGCTATGGGGTTTTGTTGGCACAAAGCATGCGCGGTTCTCAAACTTCGTCACAGGCCCGCGAGCAGTTTTCAGATATCTTTCAGGGATACGGTCAGGGAGTGCCAAACGCTATTTGGGCCACAACCCTGCAGGCGCGGCTATGATCTTGGCACTTTTGTTTTCGCTTACAATCACAACTGTTTCAGGCATGGCCCTACTGGCAGTAGAAGATGGCCGGGGGCCATTGGCCGGTATCATCAGTGTGCAAACAGCAAATGATCAGTCTTCGACATCGAGTGTTCAATTGGAGCGTGGAGATGATGAACGGGGAGAAGGCTCTGAAGAGTTGCTGGAAGGCGTCCATTCGGCTTTCACCTATTTGACGTTGATGCTTGTTGCGCTCCACATCTTTGGCGTGATCACCTCCAGTCTGGCGCACAAAGAAAGTCTCGTTACGGCGATGGTGACGGGGCGTAAACGCCCGGATGATTAGGCTTGGAGAGGAGCATATAACTGAAGGGTTTCTGCAACAGTCCGTGGAGAGTGCTTTGAGCCCAATGTTTGGACCGGTGCCGATTGGACTTTCCGGCCTTTGATCACATTGCCGGGCTGGTGCCGGCAGCGCGCCGGTCGCTCGTGCATGTGGGGAGCCTCGCTCCCGACGCGCTCGCCAAACCTCAACCAATGGACTATGAAAGGGTCAGACTCTCGAAATGAATGAGGGAGCCAAAGGGCTCAGGTCACTCGGCGAGAAATTTACAACTCTGTAAGATCCATTTTCTTGTTGGTCGCACTTACTTAGTATTCGACATTCTGGACGTGATTCGCGATTATAATGATCTTCGTGCTCGGCCTTTCAAACATTAAAGGCGTTCTGATCTTCAATGCGTTTCCGCGATCTTGCAGTGCGGACACTAAGACTAGAAAACATGGCGGATTTGACTTTTTGTCGTTTTGGCAGGCTGATATTTTTAGCGGTCCGCCATTGCTGATCTGTGGCACCGCGCCTGCGACCATCAATCGGGTCGGGTCGGACTCCAAGTCCAACGACCCGGTCGATATCCTCCGGCGACGATATGCGCGCGGCGAAATAGACAAGGAAGAATTTGATCGTCGTATGAAAGACCTGACCTAACGCCGCTTGCAGACCCCACAATTTTTTTAAGGGGTCAGGCAAGTGTCCGGCGTATCACCCAGACAATGCCAGTCGCTGAAGACAGCGACGCTCACGTATATGGCCAACTGGGAGGCGCTTTTGGGCGACTTGATTGAACCGAACCTGCATCCGATTCTGGTGCATTTTGCCTATGCGCTTAGCCTCACGGCTTTTGCCTCTTATGTGTTGGCCGCCTTTTCGCCTGTCGAGCGATGGCGAGAGACCCTGCGGCCGGCTGCGGACTGGATGCTGGCCTTTGGTGCGATCGCGATCGTGTTGACCATAGCAGCTGGGTTTCAGGCCTATTACACGGTAGCTCATGATGCGCCGTCGCATGCAGCGATGACCACGCACCGTAACTGGGCTGTACCATCCGGCCTCGCCATCCTCCTATTTGCGGCCTGGCGCTGGACGGGAAGAACAAAGGCCGCCTCTGGTATTTTCGTCACAGGCTTGGCTGCGGCCGCGCTCGGCTTAACCGTCACAGCCTGGTGGGGCGGTAAAATCGTCTATGGCTACGGTCTTGGCGTCAAAAGCCTGCCGCAGGTAACCGGAGATGGCCACGACCATGATCATGGCGGCGGCGTCGCCGCGGCAGATCATGATATGGATCCCATGCCAGACTTGGCACCGACCGCGGATGTCCATGACAAAGCCGACGGCCATCACGACACCGCCCCAACCAGCCATGACAATCGTGATGGGCACCACGACGACAACAGCCCGCCCGAGATACCTGAGCCACAAGCCGGTTCGCCGGCGAGCGTCGCTGACGCTTTCGGCGACGCGCTAAAAGCAGGCGATGAGGCGGCGCTGCGCGCGCTGTTTGCGCCCGGCGCTGTGATCGCAGAAGGCGGCGGCGCAGAGCGTTCATTCGAAGAGTATGCTGGCCACCATATGTCTAATGATATGGCCTATGCGGCGGCAGTGTCATTCGATCTCAAAGACCGAAACATTCTCGAGAATGGCGATATCGCTACGGTGATCTCTCAATCGGAAATTAATGGCGCCTATCGAGGCGAGCCCGTGCACCGCCAAGCTATGGAAACCATGGTTCTCAAACGCGACGCTGGGGTCTGGAAGATTCACCATGTCCATTGGTCATCCGCGCCGATCACCGAAGATCACGAGCACTGAAAAATGGCTGGGGGTGGCCAAACGCAGCTTGCGGACCCGCTGATGGGTCAAAACCACTTCACCGCGGTGCGGTGGGTGTTGGCGATCGCTGTAGTACTCGGTCATATCTGGCTCCTCACGACAGGGTTCGAACCGTTCCGCATCCACGAATGGACTGCCAGCTATATGGCCGTGAACGGATTCTTCGTCCTGTCAGGCCTCTTGATTGCCAAGAGTCTTCATACAAGGCGCGATATGAAGGCTTATGCAGTTTCACGGTTTTTGCGGATCTACCCAGCTCTGGTGATTATACTTGCGGCTTTTGTCCTCGTCTTCGCGCCTGTCTATTCGGCCGAGGGCGGCGGATCACTGTTTCAGCCGGAGACCTGGCAATACACCTACAAAGTCTTGGCGCTTGGCGATCCCGACAGCGCGCCCGCACAGATATTCTCTCAGAATTTGGAAACCGACTTTAACGGGCCGCTCTGGACCATTCGGTTCGAGCTAGCAGCGTACATCCTAGCGGGCATCGCGTTCATGTTTGGCGCCGTCAACGGCCCATGGCGTGTTCTTAGCGTCTTCTTGCTTGTGCAATCGGTCTATCTTGGCGCGCCTTTGTTCATCGATACGAGTGCGCTCCCACCGAGCGTGATGTCGTTGCTCCGCCTCTCATCGGCCTTTCTGCTCGGAATGACGCTTTGGCAGTGGCCTATTTTGCGCAGGCCGCCCCTGTTGGCGGTCGCAGGTTTGATTGCAGCGTTCGCGCTCCTTGGCGGCGGCCCCCTCGGCGAATTGTTTGCGACCCTTGCCCTCACAAGCCTTATGCTTCGAGCTGGATTGCCAAAACGTGCGTCCGTCCGCATCGCCAAAATTCCGGACTATTCGTACGGGATTTATATCTGGCACTATCCGCTTTTACAGGTATTTCTGGTTGGCCAACCAGATCTTAGCCCCGCTGCCCTGGCTATAATGACTGCGCCGCTCATTCTGCTCGTGGCGGCCACTTCGTGGCATGTCATCGAAAAGCCAGTGCTTGCTCTGAAGCTGCGCGCCCGACCGATAAACCAAAAAACCGTATCGCCGGAGGTGGCCGCATGATTTCCGCGCCGCTTTCGCTGACTGAAACATTGCTTCGGGCTCAAAGCCAATTTGAGAAGGTTGTAAGCGGCGCATCTGAAAACACACCCGCAACTAAGTTTGCAGAAATGGCATTCATGACGGCCGAGGTGTGCATTCTTCTTTCTGAGGCATTTGCGAAATCGATCGAACACCGCCGAGAAAACCTCCTCAGGGCACTACGAGCGATGGCAGGTATTTTCAGAGGCCTTGAAAGAGCCTCGCTGGAAACGACGAGCAACAGCCCGAACACGCTCGGGACCGCATGCGGTCAATGCGAAACAGCGATCTACGCTTTTCTTGAAGCAACCGAGCCTGACACTCAGGGGAGATTGAAATGAGCGCGGCGCCCTGGTCTGGTGCGTTGGCCATCGGGGTCGGCTGGGCCGCGCTCGACGCTCGCCTTGGCAAAAACAAGGCACATGCTCACTTGGCACATCAGGTCATACTCGGGCTGGATGGCGCAGTCGTGGTGACGACAAACTCAGAGATAATAGCCCCGAAAGGCAAGGCTATTCACATCCCTGCTGGGCAGACACATTCCATCGGTCCTGAGGGACGCCTGACGCGCTCGATCTATATCGATCCACGCTTTTCCGGAATTCGAAACGATCAGCAATGCAATCAGCCTGCCTGCCTTTCGGATGATCTATCAGCCGCTCTAGAGCACATCAGCGACATTAATCAGGCGCGCGATTGGGCGAAAAGGTTCGCGGGCCGGTTGCCTGGTTCGGCCATAGATTCACGCCTGCAAAAAGCCCTTGGCAACGTTCGCGCACTCGCCAATCCCGCCGCTCTGGCGCGTGAGCTCGCGCTGTCTCCAACTCGGCTGCGAGAGATCGTCAAGGCGGATTTCGGTGTTCCGCCCAGCAAGCTATTGCAATGGTTGCAATTGCTCGGCGCCGCCAAGGCAATGGAGGCGTCCTCCAGTCTCGCTGATGCCGCGGCGGCGGGCGGTTTTGCAGACCAGGCGCATTTCACACGCCGACTGCAACAATGGTTCGGGGTGACCCCAAAAATTGGCCTGTCGGGTTTGGAGGTGTCCGTCGATGATCTCAGCTGATCCCTCACCCAACGCGGATTGGTCGGCGCGCTTGTCTTGCTCAAGACAAGCGATGCGGGCCCTAAGTATATATACGGAGTTACCAATACCCCCTATGGGTATTAACTCATTTTCAAAGCAACGCATCGCTGTCGCACAAATTATGTGGCGGCAACAACCAAAGAGAAGGAAAACACCATGCGCCTCATCCCCACTGGGCACGCCCTATCCATTTTTCTCGCTATCACGTTTACGCTCTGTATCGCATGGGGGTTGGTCGCACCGCCTAGTCTCCACATGCACGGTGCGTGGGAACAGCTCCTACCCGGATTTGAATTCATTTCGGTTTCAAGCTTCTTCCTCGGCCTCGTCGAGTCCTACGTTTACGGCTGGTATATCGCGCTTGTCTTCGTACCGCTCTACCGGCTGTTCAATCGCCAAAAAGCCTAATGCCAGAACTCCATTAGAGATCAGCCGCCCAACCCGGGCGCTGACCTTTAAGAGTGACACTGAAGCCAAACCCCGGAGGGGCGGATATGACCAATACCGATCATAAACATCACGACCATGGACATGATGATCACCACCACGGGGATGATCATGATTGTTGCCATGGTGACGGAGACGCCGATGCCGGCGCGGACGGCAAATATGATCTCGTCCCGCAGGGCTACACAGGCACGGTCTATACATGCCCGATGCATCCAAACGTTCGCGACGTCCGAAACTCCGGATGCCCGATATGCGGCATGGCGCTGGAGCCCGAAGGTGTTGTTGTAGGCGAAGAAGACACCTCAGAACTCGACGATATGACCCGTAGATTCTGGATCAGCGCCATCTTCACCATCCCACTTGCCATTTACGCCATGGGTGACCTGATCCCCGGCAAACCCCTCGAAGGGCTCCTGCCCGCCGGTTGGTCCCAATGGGCTCAATTCGCGCTGGCCGTTCCTGTCGTCCTCTGGGGCGGATGGCCCTTCTTTGTGCGCGGCGTTCGATCGGTACGCACGATGAACCTCAACATGTTCACCCTCATCTCGCTTGGCGTCGGCGTTGCTTTTGTCTTCTCGCTTGTTGCAACCGCTTTGCCAGGCATTTTTCCGCACGCCTTTCGCAATGAGGCCGGCGAAGTCGCTGTATATTATGAAGCCGCTGCGGTGATCACGACGCTCGTATTGCTCGGGCAGGTTCTGGAGCTGCGAGCCCGAAGCGCAACATCGGGCGCCATCCGCGCGCTCCTTGAACTCACGCCGCCAACCGCAAACCGGATCATGGCTGACGGCCAGGAAGAAGAGGTTTCCGTCGACGATGTCCAGAGCGGTGACCGGCTACGGGTCCGGCCAGGCGAAAAAGTACCTGTCGACGGCGAAGTTGTTGAAGGGCGTTCGAATGTCGACGAATCCATGATCACTGGAGAACCTATTCCAGTCGAGAAAGCAGCAGGGGATCCAATTACCGGCGGTACAGTGAACGGCACCGGATCACTCGTTATGGCCGCGACGCGCGTCGGCGAAGATACAATGCTATCGCAAATCGTACGCATGGTCGCCGAAGCCCAGCGCTCACGCGCGCCCATCCAGAAGCTCGCCGACACAGTGGCCGGCCTGTTTGTCCCGGCCGTCGTCGTGATCGCGATTATCACATTCATCGTCTGGGCGATTTTTGGGCCGCACCCGGCCATGGCTTTTGCGATCGTCAACGCCGTGGCTGTGTTAATTATTGCGTGTCCCTGCGCACTTGGTCTTGCAACGCCGATGTCAATTATGGTCGCCACAGGAAAGGGCGCACAGAGCGGCATTCTTATCAAAAATGCTGAAGCGCTCGAGACGTTTGAGAAAGTCGACACGATCGTCGTCGATAAGACTGGCACTTTGACAGAGGGCCACCCCAAACTTGTGACAGTCGAGCCTGCGAGTGGTCTCGCAGAAGCAGACTTCCTGGCTTACGCTGCCGCGATTGAACGCGGGAGCGAGCACCCTCTTGCGCAAGCCATCGTCAACGGGGCCGAAGAGCGCGGCGCAGCGCGTCTGGAGTCGACCGATTTTGAATCGGTCACCGGAGAAGGCGCGCAGGGCCGGGTCGATGGAAAGCTTTTCGCCATTGGCAACGCCAAGATGATGCGCCGGGTCGGTGCTTTTGACGAAACACTGAAAGCCCATGCTGAAACCTATCGCCGCGACGGCCAGACGGTGATGTTCGCCGCTCTGGACGGCAAACCGGCGGGCCTGATTGGTGTCGCCGATCCAATCAAAGAAACGACCCCTGAAGCCATAGCCGCCTTGCACAAGGCTGGCATGAAAGTCGTCATGCTGACAGGCGACAGCCTGGCAACAGCACAAGCGGTTGCACGCCAAATCGGCATTGATGAGGTAGAGGCCGATGTGTCACCAGAAGACAAAAACCGGATCGTGCGCGAGCTCCAATCGAAAGGGGCGGTCGTCGCCATGTGCGGCGACGGCATCAATGACGCGCCTGCCCTTGCTCAAGCGGATATCGGAATAGCCATGGGAACCGGTACAGATGTGGCCATGGAGAGCGCCAGTGTCACCCTGGTCAAAGGCGATCTTCGCGGCGTCGCACGCGCGCAGCGGCTGAGCCGCGCGACGATGGGGAATATTCGCGAAAACCTGTTCTTTGCCTTTATCTATAATTCGCTCGGCGTGCCGGTTGCTGCCGGCGTCCTCTATCCGTTCTTTGGACTGCTTCTCAGTCCAATTATCGCCGCCGCCGCGATGAGCCTCAGCTCATTCTCGGTCATCGCGAATGCGCTGCGACTACGCTCCGTCAAACTATAATTTCGAAGGAAACACTTATGTCAAAATGGATTCTTGGCGCCTTGGCCACCGCCCTTTTTGCGCTTGCCGCTGGGTTTTTCGTCTCGGGCGGTTTGGCGAGTCCTGCAAATGCGCAAACCATTACCGTCTATAAAACACCCTGGTGTGGATGCTGTACGGCCTGGATAAATCACCTTCAGCGCGATGGTCTTGAAGTACGTGTTATCGAACGCGAAGACCTTGCACCTGTGCGGGCCTCGCTGAACGTGCCCGATGAACTTGCCTCCTGCCACACCGCGTCGGTTGATGGCTACGCGATTGAGGGCCATGTCCCGGCCTCGGAAATTCGTAAGCTTCTGGAAACCCGGCCAGATGCGGCGGGGCTTTCGGTGCCCGGCATGCCAATGGGCTCTCCCGGAATGGAAACCACAAGCCCGCCTGACGCCTATGATGTCATTCTGTTCAGTGCGGAACAGCAAAGCGTATTCGCGAGCTATGTCGGCCGCTTCCCGGCTGAACAGGCGGTTGGGCAATGAAATCCGAAACCTATAAAAAAGGCTCGCTAAGCCTCGCAGGAACCGTTGCGATGGGCACCGGTGTCATGATTGGCGCCGGGATCTTCGCACTGACCGGGCAAGTCGCGCAATTCTCAGGACCGGCGTTTCCGCTCGCCTTTTTGCTTGCGGCCGTGGTCAGCGGATTCAGCGCCTACACCTACATCAAAATGTCGAACAAATATCCGTCGGCCGGCGGCATCGCGATGATCCTTCAAAAAGCCTATGGACCAACGACAATTGCCGCCGCCAGCGCGCTGCTCATGACTATGTCGATGATCATCAATGAGAGCCTCGTCGCTCGCACATTCGGCGCCTACACATTGCAACTCTTTGATGTTTCGAAAGACAGTATTCTGGTACCAGTTCTAGCCGTCGGATTGATCGTTTTTGCGTTTGTAATCAACATATCCGGAAACAAAATCATTGGCGGCGTATCCAAAGTTGCTGCGGTCCTGAAAGTTGGCGGCATTCTGATCTTTGCTGGCGCCGCGCTCTGGGCGTCCGGCCTTTCTTTTGAAGCAGCCTCCTCGGCCACAACAAATGAGACTGGACCTGCGGGATTCCTCGCCGGCGTCGCCCTCGCCATTCTTGCTTTTAAAGGGTTCACCACGATCACCAATAGCGGCGATGAGGTGAAAAACCCCAATAAGAATGTCGGCCGCGCGATCATCTGGTCGCTGGCGATCTGCCTTGTTGTCTACATGGCTGTCGCTCTAGCGGTGGGGTCCTCACTGACACTTGAAGAAATTGTCGCAGCCAAGGATTTCTCGCTCGCAGAAGCCTCGCGCCCGGCCTTTGGTGATTTTGGCGTGGCGTTTACCGTGATCATTGCAATCATCGCCACCGCGTCGGGACTGCTCGCCAGTGTCTTCGCGGTTTCGCGCATGCTCGCCATGCTGACGAATATGAACCTGATCCCGCACAAGCATTTTGGCATGCCCGGCGGCATCCAGAAACACACGCTTGTCTATACTGTTGTTTTGGCTGCCTTCCTGGCCGCTTTCTTCGATCTTGGACGGATCGCTTCACTCGGCGCGATTTATTATCTCGTAATGGATATTATTATCCATTATGGCGTGCTGCGCTATTTACGCGAAGATGTCGGCGCCCGCGCCTCGATTCTGATCGCCGCCATATTATTCGACCTGATTGCCCTTGGCGCCTTCCTGTTCATCAAAGCGACCGCAGACCCAATGATTGTCGTCATCGCGATTGGGTCAATGGCTGCAATCTTCGCTTTCGAAGCGCTCTATCTCGGCCGGATCCGCGACAAGGAGGCGCCCGATCATGCGCACTCTCACTCATGATGTAACTGGTCCGCCGGGGGTAAACCTGGTGGCGTTCTGCGAGCGAGCGGTGAGCAGGACTGGGATCCTTATTGGTTTAAATGCGATGGCGCATCCTATCGCGGGGCGTATGACAATGCTTTCGCGGCCCCGGCACACCGCGAGGTTCGCGCCATGATCCTGGCGATTATCATCTCCGCGGTCACCTTCGTGTTATCCGGCGCGCTTCACTATGCGATTGTCTCAGGCGCAATCCACCACCTCGGAGCTGCGAGCTATCATCGCGGCCGTAAACTTGTCACTGCGCTTTGCGTCTCGGGGATTGCGCATCTCGCGGCGGCCAGTCTTTACGCCCTCGCTTACGGCCTGGGCCGCGCCCTAGAGATAGGTGATCTGAGCGGTGATACGCCGACGACAGCCATGGACGTCTTTTACTTTTCGCTCGTCAGCTACACCTCACTCGGTCTTGGCGACATTGTTCCAACCGGCCATTTGCGCTTCGTCGCCGGTGTCGAGGCGCTGAATGGTTTCCTGCTCATCAGTTGCTCGGCGGCGATGCTGTTTCTGTTCATGACGGAGCAGAGCGAGGAACGCAGCCAATGAGCCCCCCCACACGCGCTTCAATACAGTTACACCTGAAATGTCTGGCGCGCGCCTGCGCCTATCAGGGAAGGAACTCAGCCAGGCGTATTATTGAGGAATGGGGGCACAAATGACCAATCTGGTAAAACGCTATGGTCTGATCGGCATCGCCATCGTCTTCCTGGCCGCAGCGATTGTCGGCTGGACACAGCTACGCAACCCCCATGAAGAGCTCGGCCATATCGAAGTGTTCGGAAATGTCGATGTGCGCCAGGTCAATCTGGGTTTCAAAGTTCCCGGGCGCCTCGCCGAAATGATGGTCGATGAAGGCGACAAGGTCGCTGCAGGTGCAGTTGTCGCAAAACTCGAGCCGGTTGACTATGAAAATGAGGTGAAACTCGCGCAAGCGCGGGTTGCGCGGTCTCAAGCTGCGCTCAACGTTTTGCTCGCCGGCTCCAGGCCCCAGGAAATCGCGCAAGCTGAAGCGCAGCTCGCCGAAGCAGAAGCGGCTCTGACCGTCGCTGAAACCACCCTGTCGCGACAGGAGTTTCTTGCCGAGCGAGATATCGCCTCACACCAGGCACATGAGGAAGCCGAAGCGCGGCATGGCGCGGCCATTGCGCAGCGTGATGCCGCCGCAAAAAGCTTGGAGTTGGCGCGCATTGGACCGCGCTCTGAGGATATCGATCAGGCGCGTTCGGTGCTGGCCGCCGAACAAGCCGCTCGCGCCCTGGCTGAGCAACGCGTCGCCGATACGATGCTGACCGCCCCAAATGAAGGCATCATTTTGACACGTGTTCGCGAGCCGGGCGCAATCATCGGCGCAGGGGAAACCATTTATACCTTAACCTTGACCTCGCCGGTCTGGGTGCGCGCCTATATTGAAGAGCCAGATCTTGATTTAATCCAGGCCGGTATGGACGCTGAGGTGCGCACCGACTCCGGACGCGTCTACACAGGCCAAATCGGGTTCATTTCGCCGGTCGCCGAGTTCACGCCAAAGACGGTCGAAACCCGGTCATTGCGAACCAGCCTTGTCTACCGCGTGCGCATCATCGTTGAAGATCCAGAACACCGCCTGAAACAGGGCATGCCGGTTACAGTCATGCTCAGCCCCGACCGGGATGTTTGAGCGTGCCGGGCCCGCTGATCCAGATAGATCAACTCAGCAAGCGCTTTGATAAGGGTGCCCTTGCGGCGCTCGATTCTGTTACGGCCCATGTCAATGCAGGGGAAGTCACTGGTCTGGTTGGTCCCGATGGGGCTGGAAAAACCACATTGCTGCGTCTGATCGCAGGCTTACTGGTTCCCTCAACCGGTAAGATCACTGTCAACGGTCTGGATCCTGTCACCGATAGCGGAGCGGTTCACCGGATTGTGTCCTATATGCCCCAGCGGTTTGGGCTCTACGAAGATCTGAGCGTCCAGGAAAACCTGACGCTGTACGCTGATCTGCGGTCAGTTCTCGGGTCAGACCGCGAAGAGGCCTTCGAGCGGCTTTTGGGATTTACAGGCCTCGCACCGTTCACAAATCGGCTGGCTGGAGCGCTTTCCGGCGGCATGAAGCAAAAGCTTGGCCTTGCCTGCGCCCTCATCAAGAAACCCGACTTGCTGTTGCTTGACGAACCAAGCGTTGGCGTCGATCCGATCTCACGGCGAGAGCTTTGGCGCATGGTCTATGAACTGGTCGATCAGGGGATTGGCGTCGTCTGGAGCACGGCCTATTTGGATGAAGCTGAACAATGCGCCCGCGTGCTGCTCCTGAATGAAGGCGCCTTGCTTTATGCAGGCTCGCCGCAAGACCTCACAGACCGTGTCGCCGGTCGCACCTACCAGATCCGGCATATCGACACCGATCGCCGCGAAGTCCTAAGCGAAGCAACAAAGCTGGCAACCGTGATTGACGGCGTTATCCAGGGAAGCCGCGTGCGTCTGGTCATGGCCGAAGGTGCCGATCCGCCAAATCTCGCGCCGCTGAACGCGGGCCTAGCAGCTGAAATCTCGCAAATCCCGCCGCGGTTTGAAGATGCCTTCATGGATTTAATTGGCGGCGGATTTCGGGCGACCTCACCTTTTGCCGATCGAGAGGATAGCGCCGCACATACCATGAATCAGGTGGTAGAGGCACGCGCGCTAACGCGGCGGTTCGGGGATTTCACAGCCGCTGATAAGATCAGCTTCGAAGTTGGGCGCGGTGAAATCTTTGGCCTGATTGGGCCCAATGGCGCTGGCAAGTCGACCACGTTCAAAATGCTGTGCGGCTTGCTTCAGCCGAGCGAGGGCTCGGCGCGTGTGGTTGGCCTTGATTTGCAAAACGCCCCAAGCAAGGCGCGCGGCCGGATCGGCTATATGGCTCAAAAATTCTCGCTCTATGGCGATCTTAGCGTACAGCAGAACCTCGATTTTTTCGCTGGTGTTTATGGCCTGACAGGCAAATCCCGCAAAGACGCCATCTCACAAATGATTGAGACGTTCGGGTTTGCTGACAGGCTGGATGTCAACGCCATGGGGCTGCCGCTTGGCTATAAGCAACGCCTGGCGCTCGCCTGCGCGGTTATGCACGATCCGGATGTCCTTTTCCTTGATGAGCCGACATCCGGTGTTGATCCACGCACGCGGCGAGAGTTCTGGACTCATATCAATGCGATGGTCGCCAATGGCGTCACGATCATGGTGACAACGCACTTCCTGGATGAGGCGGAATATTGCGACCGGATGGCGCTGATTTATCGCAGCAAGATGATCGCCAGCGGCTCACCAGATGAGTTGAAAGACCGCGCCCGCGCAAGCGGCATGATGGACCCAACGCTTGAGGATGCGTTCATCGCGCTGGTTGAGCAGAGTGATCGAGAGCGCGAGGCGGCATGAAGGACCGCGAACCCCTTGCGCTGCGGTGGCGACGTCTGACCGGCCTGATCGTAAAGGAGTCGCGCCAGGTTTTGCGCGACCCGAGTTCCGTCTTGATCGCGGGCGTGATGCCGCTCTTGCTTCTCTTCCTGTTCGGCTATGGCGTAACCTTTGATCCACGCCAACTTGATGTCGCATTGGTGGTTGAGCAGCAGTCATCGGAAACTGCGAGCTTCCAAGCCTCGCTTGAAAACTCAACCCTGTTCGAGGTCGAAACGGGTCCGGATCGTCGCTTGTTCGAGCGCGCGCTGACACTTGGTGAATTGGATGGGTTAATCGTGCTGCAAGCCGATTTCGCGGAGAAAGCGTTTCGGGCCGAAGGCGCGCCTATTCAGGTTATCGTGGACGGTGGTGATCCGAATACGGCATATCTGGTCAGTGGATATGTCGAGCTCCTATGGGCCAACTGGCTGGAACAGGAATGGATCAGCCGGGGACGACCGGCCTTGGCGCCAAGTGTACAGCTGGAACCACAAGTCTGGTTCAATCCGGAGATTTCCAGCCGAAACTATCTCGTGCCGGGATCGATCGCGATCATTCTGACCACAATTGGCGCGCTCCTCACCGCCCTGGTCGTCGCACGCGAATGGGAGCGTGGCACGATGGAGGCATTGCTCGCGACGCCGGTTGGTATCGTGGAGCTGCTGATCGGCAAACTGGTGCCGTATTTTCTGCTCGGGCTGGGCTCCATGGCGCTCGCCGTCATCACAGCCGTGCTTTTGTTTGGTGTGCCGTTTCGGGGTTCCCTCGCCGTCCTCATTTTGTCCTCATCGCTCTTCATGCTGTGCTCGCTCGGTCAGGGCCTTTTGATCTCTACCGTGACCCGCAACCAACTGGTCGCCGCGCAAACCTCAGTTTTAACCGCCTTCCTGCCCGCTTTCTATTTTTCGAACTTCGTATTCGAAATTGACAGTATGCCCCTCGCACTGCGCCTGATCAGCTATGGCGTCCCCGCGCGATACTATGTCTCGACCTTGCAAACTGAGTTTCTCGCAGGCGACGTCTGGAGCGTTATCGTTCCGGATCTGATTGGGCTCGGCGTGTTCGCGCTCATCATCTTCGCTCTCACGGCGCTGACCACGCGCACGCGTCTGGAATAGCGTCATGTTTCAACGCATCTGGTCTCTCATTATCAAGGAGCTTCTCGCCAGCGCCCGCGACCCGCAAACCCGCTGGGTCGTGCTGTTTTCGCCGCCTTTCCTTCTGGTGATTTACGCCTTCGCCATTACCCAGGAAATCTCGAGCGTCACGCTCGGCGTGCACACCCAGGATCGCGGCGTCGAGGCGCGAGAACTGATCAGCAGATTCGAGGGTTCAACAACGTTCGAAGAAATTCTCTATCTGCGTCGCGACGCCGACATCACCACAGCAATTGATTCTCGTTCGGTCGATTTGGTCTTGAGGATCGGTCCGGACTTTTCCCGGCAATTGGAGCGCGGTGAACCAGCGAACGTACAGCTCATTCTGGATGGCCGCGCCTCCAACGCCGCCCAAATCCTTGCAGGTTATTCTGGGCGGATCGTCCAGGATTTCAACGAAGATCAAGCGACCGCGCTCGGTGTGCCGACCCTCACCAAGGTCGTGACCCGTGTTTGGTACAATCCAAATCTCGATCCGCTTTGGTCAGCAGTACCAGCGCTGTTTGCCGTCCTGACCGCGATTGTCGGGTTCATGGTCTCGGCCCTGTCCATCGCCCGCGAGCGCGAACTTGGCACATTCGAGCAGCTGCTTGTGTCGCCGCTCAGGCCAACAGAGATTCTGATCGGCAAGGCGGTGCCAGCTCTGATGATCGCTTTGGCAAGCGCGACAGCAATGCTGATCCTTGGCTGGCTGGTTCTGAATGTTCCCCTGCGCGGGTCTCTGCTTCTGCTTTATGCCAGTATGATCATCTATCTCGCCGCGATCATCGGGATAGGTCTGTTTATCTCTTCGCTCGCAGCGACACAGCAACAGGCGATCATCGGTCTTTTCATCTACATGATGCCGGCTGTCCTATTGTCAGGGTATGCAACCCCGGTCGCCAATATGCCCGATTGGCTCCAAGCTTTGAGCGAGTCCAATCCGATCATGCATTTCATCGTGATCAGCAAGGCCGTCTATATGAAGGACGCGCCAGCTGAACTCTTCTTCCACCATACCTGGCCCATGGCGGTTATCGCTGTCGTGACCCTTACCGCAGGCGCCTGGCTGTTTCGCAGGCGCGTGTCCTGAACCAAAAAGAGTCAAACTAGAGGATCAATCAAATGTGTTTGTCAGCAGAAGTCAGTTTCATCGCCGCCGCAGGGCTCATTCCGGCTGGCGCGCTTAGCATGCGCCAGGCCTGGCGGGGCGATCGGCGCTATTTGCCACTGGCAACCCTGCCACTCCTGTTCGGATTGCAACAGCTTGCTGAAGGCATTGTCTGGGTTGCCGGCGCCGGCCAGAATACCGAGCTCATTGCCACCGCTTCACTCATTTATATGTTCTTTTCTTGGCTCGCATGGCCTGTCTGGATCCCGGTCTCGACTTTCGCCTTGGAGCCGGCGAAGCGAAAGCCCTACTTCCTCATATTCGTGATTGTCGGCGCGATGCTCGGCGCCTTGCAATATGTGCCTTACTTCGCGCATGCGGATTGGCTCAACACGCGCTTCCTCTCGCACGTGATCATCTATGAAGGTACTGAGCTGCTGGACTTTGTTGGCCGCCGAGAAGTCACTTATGCAATCTATATATCGGTCGTGATCTTGCCGCTGTTGCTATCATCCGTGCGCGGTGTGCGCATCTTTGGCCTGCTGGCGCTCGGTGTGCTCATCACCACCTATACCTTCTTTGCATATGCCTATGTGTCGGTCTTTTGTTTCGGCGGTGCTTTGATGTCGTCCTATCTCGTCTGGATGATGTTCAAGGGCGATGACGCGCCGCAACGCCGCTTAGAAGGCTCATTCGAGGCCGTATGAGGTCTTGGAGATGTCCGCTGGTCCCTCCACATCGGCCGGGGACTTTGAAGCCCTCACTCGCGAAACGGAAACGCATCACAAATCGTTTTCCGAGGGGGCGCGCGAGATGTCGCGTAATACAAATCAGAAGCTAAAGAACTGGTTTTTGGAACGCTCCAGAACTTGCGGACCGCGTCCACAAGGCCGACGCCGTATATCAGTTTGCTCCTTGTCTGAGAGGACCAATACTCATGCCGACAAGAAGACAAACACTCTGGGGACTCGGTGGTGCAGCGGTTGCAACCGTCGGCGGCCTATCCCTGCTATCTAACTTGAGAAGCCATGCGGGGCCCTCAGCATCATCGGTCGAATCCTCCTTCAAACTGCCTGAAATACTTAAAGGAACGCGGAAGGGGGCTGAAACAGTTTATGATCTCCAGCTTCAGACGGGCACCTCGAATTTCTTGGAAGGTTTGCAAACCGAGACAATCGGGATCAATCAACCGTATCTTGGCCCATTGCTTGAGATGCAGTCGGGTGAAAGCGTCAAACTAAATGTCCACAACACGCTCGATGAAACGGCGACACTTCATTGGCATGGCTTTCACCTGCCAGCGAGGTTCGACGGCAATCCGCATCAGGCAATTGCCCCAGGCGAAACTTGGTCAGCTCAGTTCGTCGTTCGTCAGAGAGGTGGACTCTACTGGTACCATTCGCACGCGCATAAACGCTCAGGCCCGCAAGTCTATCGCGGGCTGGCCGGACCGATCTATGTTCACGACGAAGAAAGCGACGCGCTGGATTTGCCAAGCGAGTATGGCGTGACCGACCTGCCTTTGATTGTTCAAGATCGCGCCTTCCAGCGTGATGGTCAGTTTATTTATGGCACCACGATGCATACTTTGATGATGGGTATGATCGGAGATACGCTTCTTGTGAATGGCGTGATCGACCCTGTATTTGAATATACAACCGACCTGCTTCGGCTGCGCCTCTTGAACGGATCGAACGCCCGCATATACAGATTCTCATTCAATGATGGTCGCAGCATGCGCCAAATTGCCAGCGATGGCGGTCTGCTCGCGGCACCGGTGCCTCTGACAGATATTATCCTCTCTCCTGGTGAGCGTGCAGAGATTCTCGTTGACCTCAGCAACGGTCAGCCCGCTCAGCTTGTCGCCCATCCAGTACAGAATTCGATGATGGGCGGGCGCATGATGAGAGGCCGGATGGGCAATCGCCAAATGCGAGGGTCGGGTCCAGAGTTTCCGGTTCTATCGCTGCTGCCAGCGCCTACGCGGCGATCAGTCGAGCCGGTGCCGGGGAAACTGCTACAATTGCCTAGACCCAATCCAGCCGCCGCCGTTCGAACGCGCAGATTTGTCATGAACATGCCGATGGGGATGATGGGAGGAGGTTTTACGATCAATGGCAAGACAATGGATATGACCCGGATTGATGAACGGGTAAAACTGGACACCAGCGAAATCTGGCACATCGAGAACACCTCGATGATGGCACACCCATTCCACATCCATGATGTACAATTCAGGATACTTGACCGAAACGGTCGTCCGCCGTCGGCGGCCGAAAGCGGGTTGAAGGATACCGTTCTTGTCGCACCTGGCGAAACGGTTCGGCTTCTGCTCGCATTTTCCGACTATAGCGACCCAAACATGCCTTACATGTATCACTGCCATATTCTCGAACATGAGGATGCTGGTATGATGGGTCAATTCACCGTGGAAGCCTGACGATGCTTTGGGCCTCACCAATTAATGCTCTTCAATCACAGTGTATAACGCGCTCAGCAAGATCAAAATCGTTTGGATATCTAATCCCGCGAGCAAGGCGATGCTTATCAATAGGGTGAATTTCGGTATGGATAGGGTCTGCATGACATGAAGGCTCCGTTGATCGGGCCGCCCTTCATGGGCAGCCCATGTCACAACGTCGCGTGATATGTTGTGCCGGATATGCGGATGAATTGCGGAAGAGATGCGGAGCACATGCGCCTATGAAGAAACAAAGCTTTGGCGCCGCACTGGGCGCGCTGATTAAGCAAAAACGAACGATCCTTGGTCTGACGCAATTGCAATTGTCTGAAGACGCTTACCAATCGCCGAGCAAGGTCCGTCGCATCAGCGAGCTCGAGAGCGGCACGGTCGCGAACCCACATCCCAAGACTATCGATCCATTAATTGTGGCTCTCAAAATCAGTGACGAGGTGACCTGAGACCCTTGGGTCCCTCACTCATAATGAGAGTCTGGCCTTTCCATAGTTCATAGTTTGAGGCTTGGCGAGCGCGTCGGGAGCGGTGCTCCCATCAAGCTCGAGCGACCGGCGCGCTGCGGGCGTGAGCCCGCCCAGCGATGAGTGAGGCCGGATATGATTGTAGTCGTGGCGCCAGCGCCCGAGGATCGATCGGGCATGGGCCAGACTATCAAACACTTCTTCGTTGAGGCACTCGTCGCGAAGCTTGCCATTGAAGCTCTCGACGAAGCCATTCTGCATCGGCTTGCCGGGAGCGATATAGTGCCAGGCAACCCCGCGCTCATTCTGCCATTCCAGGATCGCCCGACTGGTCAGTTCGCTGCCATTGTCACTGACAATGGTCTCTGGCTTGCCATAGAGCCGCATCAGACGATCCAGCTCGCGAGCAACGCGCTGTCCTGAGATCGATGTGTCAGCGACAAGCGCCAGGCACTCTCGTGTGAAGTCATCGATCACGGCCAGGATGCGGAAGCGTCTGGCCGCCCCGAACGTATCGGCGACAAAGTCGAGGCTCCAGCGCATGCATGGACCATCCGGGATCGGCATCGGTGTCCGGGTGCCAGTTGCACGCTTGCGGCCTCGCCGTCGCTTCACGGCAAGGCCTTCTTCCCGGTAGAGCCGTCTCAGCTTCTTCTGGTTCATGATGATACCCTCGCGGGCCAGCATCAGCTCGATCCGGCGATAGCCAAACCGACGCCGCTGCGAAGCGATCTCCCGCATGCGCTTGCGGATGTGCGGATTGTCCGGCTCACGCTCCCGGCGAACCGTCTTGGGATCGACGCTGACCAGCTTGCAGGCACGGCGCTGCGAGATGTCATATTTCGCCATCGCCTTGAGCGCCGCTTCCCGTTTCAGCCGGGGCGTCGTCAGCTCTTTCCCAGCAGGTCTTTCAGGATCGAGTTGTCGAGCATGCTATCGGCCAGCAGCTTCTTCAGTCTCGCATTTTCCGTTTCCAGGGTCTTCAGTCGCCTAGCGTCGGACACATCCATCCCGCCAAACTTCGCCTTCCACTTGTAGAAGGTCGCTGAGCTCATCCCGTGACGGCGACATACCTCCGATGTGGACATGCCGCGCTCCTGTTCGGCCAGGATCGAAATGATCTGTTCTTCGCTAAATCTGCTCTTTCGCATTTGGGTCTCCGTTGTCAGAGACTCTCAATTCAAATGCGGGACCAATCGGGTCTCAGGTCAGAGGAACTCACCCAGTGCATGCGCGCAAGTGACTTTCAACCAGATGCCGACCTTGAAGACGCCTACCGAAATGCCAGCTGTAGATATGCAGCATTCCTCGAGACACCTACGATAGTAGGGGTGTGAACGGCTCAGGTGTGCGCAAAAGCGGTCATAAAAAATACGCGAATGAATTAGTCATTTTCTGCGTTTTGTTGGTGGTTTCGGAGAGAGTTCGGCGGCACCTGAAACTATAGCCCGGAGGTGTCGAACCGCCTCTGCTTTAGACGTGGGTTGAGGCTGTAAATACCTATCCCACTTCTTAACTCTCGCTTGAACCACGGTAGCTGCTTCTCTCGCCTCAATCTGATCGAGTATGATTTCACCGGCTTCAGCCACTCTTTCTCGAAATTGTTCGAAGGAAAGCTTTTTCGAGGGATGTGGCGGTCTTTTTTTAGTCGCTAGTGCGAGTAAGTGCGGGACTTGTTCTTCACGTTTTGTGGGCTTCTTGGGGAGATCGGGATCCCAGCGCTTAATGAACCGCCCCGGGTTTGCTGGAGGCTCCTTTTCTTGAGAGACTGGAGCCATGACAGACAAAAAGCAACGAGCAAGATACTCACCCGAGGTGCGCGAGCGCGCGGTTCGGATGGTGGAAGAACATGGGGCAGATCACGCCTCGCAGTGGGCGGCCATCGTGTCGATTTCAGGCAAGATCGGATGTTCGCCACAGACGCTGCATAACTGGGTCGCGCAGGCTGAGCGCGACAGCGGCAAGCGAGCAGGCCCCAGCACAGATGAACGCGAACGGATCAAGGCACTTGAGCGCGAGAACCGGGAGCTTCGCCAGGCGAACGAGATCCTCCGGAAGGCCTCAGCATATTTCGCGCAGGCGGAGCTCGACCGCCCACTGAAGCGATGATCGCCTTCATCAACGACCACCGAGATGCCTATGGGGTCGAGCCGATTTGCAGAGTTCTGCCGATTGCCCCATCGACATATTATGATCACATCGCAAAGCGTCGCCATCCCGAGACAACCGCGCCACGTGTCCAGCGCGATGCCATCCTGCGGCCTGAGATCAAGCGTGTGTTCAATGAGAACCACGCCGTCTACGGGGCCGAGAAAGTCTGGCGTCAGATGCAGCGTGAGGGCTTTGATGTGGCGCGCTGCACGATCGAACGGTTGATGAAGGATCAAGGCCTTCAGGGTGTTCGGCGCGGCAAGAAGGTGCGCACGACCGTGCCAGACACATCCGCGCCATGCCCGCGTGACAAGGTAAACCGGAACTTCCGGGCATCTGCTCCGAACCGCCTCTGGGTTTCGGATTTCACCTATGTCTCGACCTGGGCAGGGTTTGTCTATGTCGCCTTCATCATTGATGTCTTCGCGCGCCGTATCGTTGGCTGGCGGGTCAGCCGCACTGCACATGCAGGCTTTGTCCTGGATGCGCTCGAACAGGCTCTTCATGCCCGAAGGCCAGTTTCCGGAAGCGGCCTGGTGCATCATTCTGATCGCGGCAGCCAATACTTGTCGATAAAGTACACCGAGCGTCTCGCCGATGCAGGCCTCGAGCCATCCGTCGGCAGTGTCGGGGACTCCTATGACAATGCGCTGGCAGAGACGATCAATGGTCTGTACAAGGCTGAAGTCATCCATCGAAAGGGACCGTGGAAGTCAATGGACGCCGTCGAGTATGCTACTCTCATTTGGGTGGATTGGTTCAACAAACGCAGACTCCTGGGGCCCATCGGGCACATCCCGCCGGCAGAAGCCGAGGCCAACTACTATGCAGCGCTGAAGGAAACCGCTATCGCTGCATGACCCCAACCAAATTGCCTCCGGGGTTACCGGGGCGGTTCACTTCGTATACTGCCGGAACATTAGAACCCTTGCGATTTTTGACCTCAAAACTGTAAACTTCCAGAGTGCGTTTGGGATCGTATTTCCAAGCACGGATTGCCGCCAAGGTAATGTCTGGCCGGCTATATCTTCCTTCGCTCCCAGCGATCGCGGATGTATCCTGCAACACACAACTATCCTCTTGGACGCCGAGCCAAGCCAGTACATTTTTGGATTGCAATCGCTTTATCAGTAGTGGGTATAAAGATAATTCATCACGGTCTGGTTCGCTGAGGCGCCACTCATTGCCCGATTTTTCCAGTAGCTCTTTAGCAGCAAGTGCATCCAGGGCTTTCACCACCTGATCGTCTGACAGGTCTTTGTTCGTTTTGCTTTCGAGTCGCTGTTTTATTGGGCCCAAGCTTGCGCCACCTTTAAGCGCCTCCCAACTCAATACTTCTCGTTCCAACATACGCCACCCATCCAATTAGCTTATGAATGCCCGCTGAAGCGTAGTTTGTGAAGAGCAAGTAATGTTTAGTTTCAGATCCATGGGTACGGGACTGGTTCTCTGCGAGCAAAACCAGATGGGGTGGCTGTCTTCTGCTCCCCGGCGCTCTGATGCGCCATAGTGCAGTCGTCTCGACTCCATGAACAAGGAGCCACTCTATCTAGTTTTAGCAAGATCCTGTCGTGTGGGTAATCACCGCTTCTGGGATATTCGAGCGATAAGATTTGCGGCGCGTACGGAACGATTTCGCACAGAGCACTGGATGCCAATCCCAAGACTTGATCATGATGCAAATAGACGACATTGTGCCCGTGGGCCACATGGCCCGAGTCCTAGCTGGCCCAAAGCCCAGAACGGGCCACCTTTCGGAGCGTTGGTTTTGCTCGGGTTTACGGCGGCCCCTTCTTGGAGCTTCGGTATCTTCCCTCACAGCCAAGTGAATATACCGAGATCAAACGCGTGCTTTGATAATATGAAAGAACAGTCCAAGGAGGTATAAATGATCAAAAATATACTAACTGTTTCCGCGCTCGCTATTTTTGGAGCAGCCGCATATGCAGATGAACCCATGACCCGCGACGCAGTTGTCGAAGCGGCGAAAGATGGGGTCGAATTTGTTGGGAACACATATGTTCAGGAGCGAAAGACCGAAAATCCTGACCTGATATTGATCGATGTGCGAACCGAAGACGAATACGAACTTGGGCATATTCCGGATGCGATCTGGATCCCACGCGGCCGAGTCGAATTTGAAGTCGCCGAAAAAGTACGCGACGCGGAAGCCGAAATCATTGTTTATTGCAAGACCGGAAGTCGAGCAGCGCTCGTCAAAAAAGCGCTCGATGCGCAAGGATACCAAAGCGTTGTCGCTCATGAAGGGTTTGAGACCTGGGCGCAGGCCGGCCAGCCCCTGGAGAATGATCTGGGCGTGCTGCAGCTCATTGAAAGCAAAACCGAGGAATGATCGTGTGTCGCTGCGCCCTTCCGGCAAAATCAGAAATCGCTGTAAATGCCCGTCACCCTAGCTGACGCGATCAATCAAGCCATTCGGGAACAAGCGTAAAATGACAGCCTTCTTCACAGTGTTTATAACCGTTTTCTTGGCTGAACTGGGAGACAAGACCCAGCTGGCGACGTTGCTATTTGCATCGGACGGCGATCGGAACAAATGGTTTGTGTTCTTTGCCGCCACTGCCGCATTGACCGCTTCTACGGCGATCGCCGTCATGTTAGGAGCCGCCGCAGAGCGCTGGCTAAGTATGCTGCCTTTGAAAATGATTGCAGGTTTGGGATTTGTCGCGATCGGCGCCTGGATGATCCTCGGTCACTTTCAGCGCGCCTGAAACTCAAAACCATAAGGGGCCCGGGTACTCGAACCCAGCACCAGCCGCGGCGACATCGCTGCTAATCACCAATCAAAGTCTCGACAATTGGGCAGTCTGGCTCATCACCTGCAGCACAATCGTTCGATATTGTTATCAGCGTGCGTTGCAGCTTTTTCAAATCAGTAATTTTTTTGGAAACAGAGTGCAGGTGATCCTGTGTGATCCCGTGAATTTCTCCGCATGTATAGCTGCCGCTGTCTACCAAAGAAAGAAGACTGCGGATCTCGGCAATCGAAAAGCCGAGTTCGCGGGCGCGCAGGATAAACCTCAATCGCTGCTGATTCTCGGGAGAATAAAGCCTGTGTCCGCTTTTCGTACGTGCAGGCGGCGGCATCAAGCGAATGCTTTCATAATAGCGGATTGTTTCCAAATTGCAGGCGGACCGGCGAGCAAGTTCACCTCGCTTTATGTGATCTCGCGAAACCGTGAACGTCATACTGAAAATTCCTCTTGAGCCTGTAGTTACTACAGACCTTATACAATCATCTACGCTATACACCAATCGAGTTCCATCACCTCATGTCCGAAATCGCTTCTCAGAATAAAAAGGCCGGCAACGAAAAGCCCTGGCTGGCGGTCGGCGGCGTATTTGGCGCGCTTCTGGCCTCTTCATGCTGTATTTTGCCGTTGATGCTGATCAGCATTGGCGTTTCGGGTGCGTGGATTGGAAGCCTGACTGCATTGGAAGCCTACAAACCTGCATTCATGGCAGTTGCGGGCGCTTTCATCGCAGTCGGATTCTGGCGTGTGTACTTTGCAAAACCAGCCGCGTGCGAAGATGGTTCGGTTTGCGCAAAGGCTGAATCTGGCCGCTTCACCAAAACCGCGCTCTGGACATCGACGATCCTGGTTCTGCTCGCGGCCACGATTGATTTCTGGGCCCCGCTATTTTACTGACCAAGGAGTACCTTATGAACAGGAAACTGATTATCGCAGCGGCTTTTGGAGCTATTGTTCTGGGCGGTCTCACTATCGTGGCGCAATCGTCAGACGAGGCGACCGTGCACATCGCAGAAGAGGCCACACTAACGAGAGCGACATTCTCAGTCGAGAACATGACATGCGCAACTTGTCCGATCGCGGTGAGCAAAGCGATGCGACGGGTCGAGGGTGTGGAATCGGTTGAGATTGATTATGCAACAAAGATTGCAACCGTGGTCTTTGACCCGGACGAAACGAACGCATCTGAAATTGGCGCAGCATCCACGAGTGTCGGATACCCGGCCGCTCTTCTAGACAGCTAAACCGTAGACTCTGGCTCGGCAATAAGAGTTACGGCTCGATACTCGGCCTCTTGCTGTTAAAGTCTGCCCCTGTCGGCTTCCTCTCAGCGCTATCCACTCGCAAAACCAATCAACTGAAAGAAATACGACATGGCAGACCCGTTTACCAAAGCCACTCACGACCGTTACGAGCTAATCGTCATTGGCGCTGGTTCTGCAGGATTTTCCGCTGCGATCACAGCAGCCGAACAAGGCGCGCGCGTAGCCCTTATCGGGCATGGAACGATTGGTGGCACCTGCGTGAATGTGGGCTGTGTCCCTTCAAAGACGATGATCCGCGCAGCCGAAGCCTTATATGCTGCCCGCACGGCAGATCGTTTCAGCGGTATTATCGGAAGCGCATCGATTAAAGACTGGGCCGCCCTCATCGGCGACAAGGATGCTTTGGTGACGGACCTGCGCCAAAAAAAGTATGTGGATCTGCTAAGTGAGTACAAGGAGATAGACTACCTTGAAGGAGCCGCCCGACTGATCGATGGTGGGGTCCAAATCGGCGATCAGATCGTAGCTGCGGAGCGCATCATCATCGCGACGGGGTCCGCGCCGGCCATTCCTGAAATTCCGGGCCTTCATGAAACCCCGTATTTAACAAGCACATCAGCATTGGAGCTTAGTGAGCTACCCCAATCCCTCATTGTGGTTGGAGGTGGCTATATCGGCTGCGAACTCGCTCAAATGTTCGCGCGTTCAGGTACGCAAGTTACCCTTGCGACCCGAAGTAAGCTTCTGCCAGACGCCGAGCCGGAAATATCTGATGCGCTTACCGAACACCTTAAGGCAGAAGGGATTACGGTTAAACGCAACCTCTCCTATAGTTCTGCCGCCAAGTCTGAACTCGGTGTCTGTCTCAGCATCTCGACCGATCAAGGAGAGGAGACATTGGAAGCAGAACAGCTTCTTTTGACGACAGGTCGAAAGCCAAACAGTGAGATGCTCGGCTTGAAAGAAGCTGGTATCGATGTGCTTCCAAATGGTGGCATATTCGTCGACGAGCGTATGCGCACCAGCCGCACTGGTGTCTATGCAGCCGGCGATGTAACGGGTCGTGACGTCTTCGTTTACATGGCTGCCTATGGTGCGAAACTTGCCGCAAAGAACGCCCTGAACAGTAACTCGCAGAGCTATGATAACACGGCCATGCCTTGGGTGGTCTTCACCGACCCTCAAATTGCCGGTGTTGGTTTGAGTGAAGCACAGGCGCAGGCCGCAGGATTCAACGTAAAAACGTCAATCGCGCCGCTCGATCAGGTCCCGCGCGCGCTTGCTGCGCGTGATACTCGAGGGCTCATCAAACTCGTCGCGGATGCAGATACAGATCGTCTGCTCGGGGCACAGATTCTCGCGCCGGAAGGAGCTGACTCAATTCAAACAATCGTGCTTGCGCTGAAATTCAATATGACAGCCAAGGACCTTGGTGAGACCATCTTCCCTTATCTCACCACGGTTGAGGGCTTGAAACTTGCCGCGCAAGGGTTCGACAAGGATGTAACCAAGCTGTCCTGCTGCGCTGGGTAAAACCAGTTCATCAGACCCCGCTAGGCCGCTGGTGCTCCTATTTGGATACGCCCAAGGTGACAAACGGACTTCCGGCCCGTCCGGATAATCGCAGCAAACGCCGCAACGCTCCGGATGAGTAAGAAAAAGACGCTGCCGGCGAGCCATTTTACGATAGTTCAAGATTTCGATTTCAGAATGACCTTCAGTCCAAATAGAGCTTACCGTCTCGTTCTATCAGTCGCGGCGCTTGCGTTAGGTCATTGCACTTTGCGTCGATGTTTTGACCCGTGGCAACATCAAATCTGTAACCGTGCCATGGGCAGGTGATGTTGCCGTGTTTATCGAGTTCTGCCTCATTCAGCGGGCCGAGCATGTGAGGACAGACGGCGCTGTGCACGATCCACTCATCGCGCCATCGCCGCACACAGAAACGACCGGCTTGCGTCTCAACCAAATGAGTTTCAAGCGGATCCAGCTCAGATGCGTTTCCAATAAACGCAGACGCTGGACCTGGCGGTTCATCGCGCCGTGCCATCCGATCATCCAACGCAGATTGTCGCCCTGACATTAAGCCAAGGTCTTCATCGTACAAAACGCGATACTGATCTTTCAGATACTTCAGAACGAAGTCGGCAACGGTCTTGTCCGCAGGCGCTTCGGGTAAATAGAACCGGACATCGACTTCTATCTCATCGCCAGAGAGTTCTGTCGCCTGCGTATGGATTTCGGTCCCTGTTCCCATTCCGGAAAACACCGTGGATACCCAATAGTGTCTGGTCTCATCAATGATGAGGTCCAAAAGCTGATAATCACCGCCGCCAGGAAGTCCGATCTTTGCGCGCCACCCCCAGGGGCCCTCGCCGATCAGATCGATCGACGCGAATGACGAGGCGTGAACAAAAGGAAGATGCTCCCAATCATGCGCATTCTCCATCATTCGGGCCATATTCACCGGCAGACGGCGCACATAGTTTCCGAGAAAGTGGAGATCCGCGACACGGTCATAGCTCACGCTGTTCGGGCGAGACGCACATAGATCTTTTTCAGTGTCTGTGAGCATGGTGTGGCCTTTTACTATTTTTCAAAGCGACGCGAAGGGCTGCTAGATGATTAGCTTTGACCGCAAATCCAGGTCGAGTGATAGAAGGTGGTTCACGCGCGGATCAACCTGATACGAATCCTTGAAGATGTCTGGCATGCGAACCGGTTTACCAGTCGAGAGTGCAATACAAGCGTAATCAGAGGCTCCCAGCAGAAGTGTTTTACGGTCCAGATCCCGCACGATTTGGAATGCGCGACTGGCGCGCAATCGTCCATCGTTTTTCGTGACCCAGTTTGCCACAATCAGTTTATCACCGAGACGCGCCGGATACCGGTACAATAATTTAGTTTCCCGAACCGCCATGCCTCGGTCGAGGCGCACACATTCAGAGGCTGGCAGCCCAACTGCCGCAGAATGGACTGTGGCGCACTCATTGAGCCATTTCAGATAGACGGCATTATTGACGTGACTGAATGCGTCTATATCCTCTGGTGACACCTCTATGCGTATAGCAAATGGGCTCGGCATGATGAGATTTGAAAGATCAAGGTCGCTCACCCATTCCTCCGCTGTATATGTTCGTGTGCTTCGGCAGCGTTTAGCTCGCGTGTCGAATTTCCGACCCTGACATAATATTTTGCGGTGTTCGAAGCCGACAAGAATACAGGATCCGTTGATTTCTCAACCAGCACCCAGCAAATGGTCTTTTGGTCGACGACCAGAAATCGGCAGCGGACGAAGGTTGCGGCAACGGCGCCAAGATTGGTTTTCAAGATACTGACAAATGCACGTTCGAACCCATCCTGATTCTTGTGTCTGATCGTGTTTAGGTCCGCCTCTATTCCAACAATCTCGCCATCGTCGGCAACTCCGATCAATAAACGGCCTCCTTCATGGTTCATGAGGCCAGCAACGGTTTTCGCAATCACGCCTTCGAGGGCTTTGTTGACCCGTGTTTCTTGAAGGTCCCAGCGCAAGGTTGATTTAAACTCTGTGGCCTCATTCTCGCCGCCCCGTATCACGTCTGGCAGCGAGCGCTGAAGGTCTTCTAGCAAACCTTCAGTTCTTTTGACTTGGACTGCGAGCGAATTTGCAAGCACGGCATATGCAATACCGATTATGCTTCCGAGAACCGCAAAAATACTGTTCATAGCAACAAGATGCAGGATGGGAGCCTGCCTCAAACGCGCGGCTGCGAAGTTGACAATTCCATCATGATTTTGCCGCAACAGGTCCTGGAATTCGATCCATAATACGAGCGTGTTGACCGGATGAAGAATGATCACTCCGATGATTGCGCCCACAACTCCATAGAGCACGGTGTGCCGGCCGAGAGACCCTGGCCGTGTATGGCGCACTTTTTGAATAAACCTTCTGGTCATTTTGTAGGTCTTTCGATCGTTCATAAAGCCGAGGTTAACGAAGCATCGCAAGCGCCTAATCAGACGCTCCCCACGCTATTTCGGTGGTCGACACGTTGACCGTCGTGCCTGCTTTTCCATCGACAATCCGCGCCATATCTGACAGCGCGCCGATGGCAGCGCTACGTCCGGCATCACTTGCAAATTTACAAGCCGCATCGACTTTTGGCCCCATCGATCCTGCCGGAAATTCATACCCACGCAGGGTCTGCGGCGAGGCCTGTCTAATCGCGCGTTGCGATGGCTTGCCCCAGTCCACATAGACAGCATTCACATCCGTCGCCATGATGAATAGATCCGCTCCAAGTTCGCGGGCCAGCAATTCGCTGGCATAATCCTTGTCGATGACCGCCTCGACGCCCTGAAGATTGTGATCAGCATCATAGGCCGTCGGAATACCGCCGCCGCCTGCGCAAATTACAATACTTCCTTTCTCAAGGAGCCATTTGATTGGGCGGATCTCGAAAATGCGTTTGGGCGTAGGAGACGGGACCACGCGCCGCCAGGCATCGCCATCCTGCTTGACCGACCACGCTTTCGCCGCCGCCAAACTGCGGGCCTCTTCTTCTGAATAGACGGGTCCGACGAACTTGGTCGGATCCTGAAACGCTGGATCATTGCTGTCCACCTCTATCATCGTCAGAAGGGTTGCCAGCGGCACCTCACTCGGCAGAAGATTTCCGAGCTCTTGTTCAATCATGTAACCGATCATACCTTCGGTTTCAGCACCCATGACATCGAGCGGAAAAACTTCATCTGGCTTGTAAGCCGCGCCCTGCAGCGCTAGCAGGCCGACCTGAGGTCCATTACCATGCGTAATGATCAACTCATGCGAGGCCGCAAGTGGCGCGAGTGCTTTGGCTGCGAGGCGCACATTCGCACGTTGGTTGGTTGCGGTGAGCGCTTCACCGCGTTTCAGCAGCGCATTTCCACCAAGAGCAACGACAATTCGCATTGCCTAACCCCCCAGCGTCGCGACGAGTATCGCCTTGATCGTGTGTAGCCGGTTCTCTGCCTGCTCGAATTGAATACCGGCAGGCGATTCAAAAACCTCTTCCGTCACCTCCATTTCTGCGATTCCGAATTTGCTGAGCATCTCGCGGCCAACTTCGGTTTCGGCGTTATGAAAAGCTGGAAGACAGTGCATGAATTTGGTGGTCGCCTTACCCGTCGCCGCCATCAAATCAGTATTGACCTGATAGGGCTTGAGCAGTTTTATCCGCTCTTGCCAAACACTGTCCGGTTCGCCCATCGAGACCCAGACATCGGTGTTTATGAAATCACACCCTTTCACCGCCTCTTGAGCATCTTCGGTTAGCGTCAGCCGCGCGCCCGACGAAGCGGCCAGAGCTTTTGCCGCGCTCAAATATTCCTCGCCAGGCCAGTTCTCACGCGGCGCGCCGATACGGACATCCATGCCCATCAGACAGCCTGCGACCATCAAGGAATGACCCATATTGCTTCGGGCGTCGCCGACAAAAGCGTAAGAGATATCGGTGAGCGGTTTGTCAGCATGCTCGCGCATCGTCATCAGATCAGCCAGCATTTGGGTCGGGTGCCATTCGTCGGTCAGGCCATTAAACACCGGCACGCCCGAATACTCTGCCAGCGTCTCGACAATGTCTTGCGAGAACCCGCGATATTCGATGGCGTCATACATGCGCCCGAGCACGCGAGCTGTATCCTTGATCGATTCCTTTTTGCCAATGTGCGACCCCGACGGCCCAAGGTAGGTGACCCCTGCCCCCTGATCCATAGACGCGACCTCGAAGGCGCACATGGTGCGCGTCGAAGCCTTCTCGAAGATCAGGCAGATGTTTTTGCCCTTCAGGCTTTGATGCTCAATGCCCGAATATTTCGCCCGCTTCAGATCCCGCGAAAGATCCAGCAAATAGCGTACGGCGCGTTGATCAAAGTCGAGCAGTTTCAGGAAACTGCGCCCTTGAAGATTATAAGCCATCATATGTCCTTACTTAAATTTGGGTTCAGCAATTGAACTCTAAAAATCGACTGGGTCGCGCCAGACCGGACAGGTCATGCAATGACCGCCGCCCCGGCCGCGCCCAAGCTCAGACCCCCGGATTGTGATCACTTCGATACCGGCTTTGCGCAGCAACGTGTTGGTCGAGGTGTTGCGATCATAAGCGACAACCACGCCAGGCTCGAGGGCGACGACATTATTGCCATCATCCCACTGCTCTCGCTCCTGATTGTAGGCATCCCCGCCAGTCTGAACGATGTTAAGTTTTTTGAGCCCCAGAGCCTCGGCCGCAATCGCAAACAGGTGCCGCGTTTCTTGCTCGACACAGACACGATCAGGCTTGTCGCAAGGGCGCAGCGTATAGCATTGAATCTGATCGCAGACCTCGACAAAGGCGGTGGCGACATCGCGGTCGCAGTGAGAGAAAACCGTATCGAGATGCATGGCGCTGCGGGCTCGCGGCATTTGGCAAGCAATGACCTGCGTTGCCGCTTCGTTTTTAAACAGGGCGCGCGCCACCTGCCCAACGGCCTGCGGCGAGGTGCGCTCGCCCATGCCGATCAGCACAGTGCCATTGCCCCATGGCATGACATCGCCGCCCTCCAGCGTCGCCGGGCCGTGATCGGTATCCGGATCGCCCCACCAGACTTTGAAGTCACCGCCTGAAAAGGCAGGGTGAAATTTGTAGACGGCGGCCACCAGCAGAGTTTCAGGCCGTCTGGCTGGCCAGAACATCGGATTTAACGTCAGGCCATTGCCGATCCAGCAACTATTATCGCGCGGAAACTGCGTATTGGGGAGCGGCGGAATCACAAAACCATCGGGCCCCAAATAGCTGCCAAACATGTCTTTGGCCTTAAACGGCAGATCATGAACTGCGATCCCGCCGACCAGAAACACCGCCAATTGATAGGGGGCGAGCTCAGACAGCCAGGCCCGCAAATCCTCAAGCATGCCAACGCCAACCTGGTCTTCGGTAATCCGCCGATCGAGGATCCAGTCGCGCGCTTCCGGCATCGCGACAATCTCACTCAGCAGATCGTGAAACTCATAGACTTCAACCCCGCGATTGCTCATCTTCATGCGAAAATCAGCATGATCGGTCTTCGCCTCCTGAACCCAGAGGACGTCATCATAAAGCAAAGCGTCGGCATTGGCCGGCGTCAGCCTCGAATGCGCAAGGCCGGGCTGGCAGGTAATGACTTTGCGCAGTTTTCCGATTTCGGAATGTACACCGAAGCCTGTCATAAGAAGTGTCCTTTCACGGGCGGTTTGAGATGAAGCGCGGCTTGCAATGGAATTGGCGCCGCCACGCTCAGTTGAGCAGGGTCGCAATACTGAGCGACCCCATGATCAGAATGACGAGCGCGAGCAGAAGCGGCCACATGAAGCGCAGCCAGCGCTGATACGGCACCCCGCCAATCGCAAGGGCACCCATGACAACGGCAAAGGTCGGATTGATTAGGTTCACAAGCCCGTTGGCCGATTGATAGGCAGTGACAACAAGCGAGCGGTCGACATCAGAAAAATCAGCAAGGGGGGCCATGATCGGCATACTCAAAACCGCGAGTCCGGAAGATGACGGCACCAGGAAAGAGAGACCGAGCTCAATTCCAAACATAGTATTGATGAAGCCGATCGGGCCAAGCCCGCTCAGGGCGCCTTCGCCCGCATGCAGGATCGTATCGGTCATCTTACCGGCATCCATGATCACGACGATCCCGCGCGCGATGCCAATGATAAGAGCGACGCCGAGCAGATCTTTTGCACCTGCCATGAACGCGTCGATGAAGCCTTCCTCTCCCATCCAGCCGGCAACGCCAACAAGGATGGAAGCGGCAATAAACAGTGCAGACATCTTGTCCATCCACCAGCCCTGTGAAGAGACACCCCAAATCATGATGGCAAAGGTCGCAGCAAATATGATCAGGGTAAGAATTTGTGATCTTGAAAGCGGCGCATTCGGATCGTGACCATCGCCCTTGAACCGGCCAGCGATTTCATCTGACTTGTCGGCAATGATCGATTTGGAGGGGTTCGCTCTCACCTTAAGGGCGTAGCGCATCACATAGGCCGAACATATCGCCCAGCCGGTCACGAGAATGAAGAGCCGCATGCCCAGGCCGTCGGTAAACGGAACCCCGGCGGCGTTAGAAGCGATGACGGTTGCGAACGGATTAATCGTCGACCCGAGGACGCCGACCCCAGCGCCAAGAAGGATCACCGCGACGGCGACGACCGCGTCAAACCGCGCCGCAAGCATGACCGGGATCAGGAGCCCGTAAAAGGCAAGCGATTCCTCGGCCATGCCATAGGTCGTACCGCCTGCGGCGAAGAAGGCCATCAAGATCGGGATCATCCAGATCTCCCGTCCTTTCAAGGCCGACATGGCGCGCTCGATCGCGTGATCAATGGCGCCGGTTCGGGTTACGACGCCGAGAAAACCACCAATGATGATAACGAAGAGCGCGACATCGATCGCCTGCGCTTCATAGCTATCTGGATTATAGAACCCGCCAATCGGAGCGAGAAAAATATCGACAAGTCCTTGCGGGTTAGCGTCGACAGTTTCGTATGTTCCAGGGACCGGGACTTCGCGGCCAAGCTCAGTATTTTCAACACGCTCATATTGCCCGGCCGGAACAAACCAGGTGCCAAGGGCCACCAAAGCGATCAGCGCGAACAGGATTGTATAAGCGGTTGGAAACTTGAACCCCTTCGAAGAGGCTGGCGTGTCTTTCGTTTGGAGCGTATCGGACATGTCTTTAACCCCTCTTTCAGAACGCGACGGATGCGTAGAACATGATGTGAGACCAGGTCTTGTTGCCGCCGGTAAACTGCTCAGCGCCGTCGCCCGGGATCATCACAGCAGCGACGGCTGACAAGAACAGCCGGTCGGTCGCTTGCCAGTCCAAGAAAACATCAATCTCGTCGCCGAAAGCCTCATCGCTCACCCCGATCTGACCAGGTTCATCCAGTGTGAAGTTCAGCCAGGACGCGGTTACCGACACTGAGTCCGTCAGCGTGGCGGAGCCTTTAATCATATGAGTTTTCTGGTTAGAGTTTCCGAAAATCCAATTGCCGGTAATCTCGCCCTGATACCATTGGCCATAATCGGTGAAACCATAGGCGAGCGGCACAAATTCCTCATTCTGAGGCGTTGTTGGATCGTCGCCGGTGACCACCGCATAACGATAGGTGAGTGTCGGCTCGAAGCGCAGGTCTTCCAAGGCGTAGTCGCCTTGGAGATACCAGCCATTGCCTTCATAGAAACTGGCTCCGTCCTGCAGAGCGTATTCTCCTGATAAGGTGAAACGATCAGTGACATTGACTGCGGCGCGCACATCATAGGTTTTCAGCTCTTCGGCCGTGTTCGCCGTCACCGGGTCATCGAAATGAGCGACCTCGATATAGGTCGCACCAATTGAAGCGCGCTCGGAGACATCGTACTCGGCGTTAACACCACCGACATGCGCCTTGATGCCGCCGCGGCCTGGATTGTTGCCGAGCCAGAAGCCTTCGAGCAGAAGCTCCCCTTTCTGAAGGCGAACCAGGCCGCTGCTGCGAGAAGCAGACCGGGCGCCGAGATAGAAGCCTCCCCGATCGCCGCCATCGCGCCCACCATCCTTGATCAGGAAACCGGTGCCGATTTCATAATCGAAGTCACCCCCGACAATTTCAAAGAAATCATCTCCGCCGAGATCGGTTTTCCATCCGACATAGAGTTTTTCGAGGGTGGCCTTGCCCGGATCGTCGATCCCTGCAGCGAAGCCGTCTGCGCTCTCACCATAAGTCTTGGTCGCGACGCCAGATATGCCAGCTGAGACCTCACCGCCCAATACATTTTTCAGGGTCAGATATAGCTGGGGCTCAATCGCGAACTCGGCCCAACTGTTCGTGTCGACGCCGATATTGGCCTCTGGCTCGCCAAACCAGGGATTACTCTGTGCGAAAGCCGCTGTGGCTGCGTCAAGACCGACATCAATCGCGACATCTTCGCTATCATAGAGATTGATCTGTGCCGCAGCTGGAATGGCTAAGATACTTATCGTGGCGACCCCAAGCAGGGCGGCCCTGGCGATACGATAGCGCGCCGGCAGCGCCAGCACGGTTTGTTTAATCTGCGAGCATGGGCGCGACAATGCCATGCGGGATACCGTTGAGCGTCTCATGGGCGAAATCCTCCAATGTGTTTGGGTCGAAGGCTGCCGCGAATGAGACGCAAGCAGTCTAAGAGCTGATACGGCTTAGACGGCGCGTTCTCTCAATCATTACACTTGACGCTGCAGAGACCTCGCGTCCCTGGCCGTTGAAACGTTCAAGACTGTCACGGCTTCGCAGCCTTAAAACCGCTCCATGACAAAGTCCCCGACCCCTGATTTCACCCCTGCTCTCGGCCCTCGCGGTTCGATCGGTCTTTATGACCATGTCATCGCGCTTCTGACCCGCGAGAAACAATGGCGCGCAAAGCTATTGGCAGCGCTCGCGCCCGAAAATGGGGAAACCATTGTCGATATCGGCGCCGGGACAGCGAGCATGGCGATCCTGATCAAAACCAAGCGCCCAGGCGTCCGCATGATCGCCCTTGATCCGGATCCGGACATTCGGCTCATCGCTGAAAAGAAAGCGGCGAAAGCTGGTACCGATTTAGACTTTATAACTGCATTGGGGGATGCCGAAATCGATGATCAGCTTGCGCCAGGAACTGCTGACAAAGTTTTAACCAGTCTTGTTCTCCACCAATGCCCGATCCCAGTAAAAAAGAGCATTCTCGCGAACGCCTTTCGCCTGTTGAAACCTGGCGGCATGCTATTGATCGCGGATTATGGTCGGCAGCGTTCCGTTTTTATGAAACTCGCCTTCAATCTCGTGCGTCTGACAGATGGCTTTGACGATACGCGAGCCAATAAGGATGGCCGATTACCGGACTTCATGTTGAATGCTGGTTTCTCAAATGTCCAAGAACGCAGTGTCACGCTGACCCCCACGGGATCTATCTCGCTTTACACAGCGACCAAGCAAGAAGCGTAAGGCGGGACAAATCGTCGAGCGACGGCGCGCTCCAAATTTGCTATTTTGAATCCCATGTACAAACCCCGATCCGAACTCGCGACACACGAGGTCGCCAATCAACCAAGACCGCCTGGCGATCTTGATCTTCTGCAAGATCCGGCCCTGGCTGAGCCGCTCATGGCGGCCTATGCGAGGTGCGACGCAGACCGCAATGAGCCCAACACTGCAAGCCGCCATATGTCCCATCTCGACACTTTCGGCAAAGCGGTCGGGACGCTGCAAACCCGGGAGCTTGGCCGGCAGGCGAATGAAAACCCACCTCGCCTCAAGGCGTTTAACGCGCAGGGCGAACGCATCGACGAGGTCGAGTTTCATCCGGCATATCATCAGCTGATGAAGATAGGCCTCCAGGGCGGGGTATCCTCGCGCGCCTGGACCCATCCAGCAGGCGAGCAGATCGCCCATGCGGCGCTCCTTTACATGATGAGCTGGGCCGATAGCGGCGTGACCTGCCCCATGTCTATGACCTATGCAGCCCACCCGATCCTGAGGCGAGCCGGCTGGGCGAACGGTTGGGCCGAGAGCGCTCGCACGCCAGACTATGACCCGAACGCTATGCCGATAGAACATAAATCGGCGGCGACCATCGGCATGGCGATGACCGAGAAACAAGGCGGATCCGACCTGCGCGCGAATACGACGCGCGCGCATGCGCTCTCAGATGACGAAGTCGAACTGGTCGGGCATAAATGGTTTTGCTCGGCCCCAATGTGCGATGCGTTTTTGACGCTGGCCTATGAAGAAGGCGGTTTGTCTTGTTTTCTGGCGCCGCGCTGGCGCCCAGACGGCTCACGCAATCAAATTGAGATACAACGCCTGAAAGGCAAAATGGGCGATCGCTCCAATGCTTCATCTGAGATTGAGTATCGCAGCGCCTATGCGCGACGGATCGGCCCGCCTGGCCGCGGGATTGCAACCATTATCCAGATGGCGCACCACACGCGCTATGACTGCATGATAGGGTCGGCGGCTGGCATGCGTCAGGCTGTTTGCCGGGCGGCGTTTCATGTCCGTCAGCGAACAGCCTTTCAGAAGACCTTGATTGACCAACCCCTCATGCGCGGTGTGATCGCCGATCTCGCCCTCGATAGTGAAGCGGCGATCGCGCTAACCCTGCGCGTTGGTGCGGGATTTGATCTCAGTGCCGACAATGAACGCGAAGCCGCATTGAGCCGCGCGCTGACGCCGCTTGCGAAGTTCTGGATATGTAAACGGCAGCCAGATGTTGTGAGCGAAGCTTTGGAGTGTTTTGGCGGGGTCGGATTCGTCGAAGAGACCGGCATGGCACGGCTATTCAGGACCTCCCCGCTCAACGCGATTTGGGAGGGCTCTGGTAACATTATGGCGCTCGACTTGCAGCGCGCATTGTCCGACGAGGCTGTACGAAAAGTCTTCAACGAAGAGGTCAAACGAATCGCCACCGACATCCCAGAGACAGAAACGCTGGCCAACAAACTTCGATCCGAGCGGCCAGACAATCTGCGCCTCTTCGCGCAGCAAGCCGCGCTCTTATTCTCAGCCGATGCACTTACCGACGCATCTTTAAGGGACATGTATGTGCAAACCCGTATCACACATCCAACCCCAATCTGGGGGGCGTTCGGGGTCAAAGTCGATCTCGACGACCCGATCGCGCGGGCGACAAACTGGATGTTGGGCTGATCCGTACTCAGTCTATAAACGCCAGGAGAACGGGCGGCATTGACAGGCCTGGTGCTTTTGCCAGGATCGCCTTGATTGTGTTGCCTTCAAGCACGTGACGGGCGGTAAGGAAGACCCCGCCTCCAACATGAAACCCTGTGCCAATCGCCACCTCGCCGCGCGGCAACAACACTTCAATGGCAACGCACCCACGGATATGTTCGAAAATCCCCATTATCCAAAGGAGCTGCACTCATTCTCCCCGCTCTAAGCAGGGTCGTTGCAGAAGGCGACTTTACTCAGATTTCTGACCTGTCAGGGCCGCATTTTCAAGGGATGCAACTTCCCCAGACGTACACAGCAATATCCGCAAATCGACAGGTGAGCATGAAAACGTTTGGCCAGATCTCTTGCAACAATTGATAGCGGCGCGTCACCTGCTTCAACGCAGCATGCTGCACTGGCGGTTTTTGCAGCGATGCTATTGGCCTTCGCCTGGGTGAATTCACCGGCAGTTGAAATTTATGACCTGATCCACCACACGCCTTTGTCGTTGCAGGTTGGCGCTGTTGGATTGTCCAAGCCGTTGGTTGACTGGATCAATGAAGGCCTGATGGTCTTCTTCTTTTTTGCGATTGGGCTCGAAATCAAACGCGAAGTCCTGGTCGGCGACCTCGCCTCGCCGCGCAAGATCGCCCTTCCCGCGATCGGCGCGCTGGGTGGCATGCTCGTCCCCGCCGCAGTCTATCTGTTGTTTAATGCGGGCAACCCGGAAACCGAGCATGGTTGGGCCGTGCCGGTCGCCACCGATATTGTCCTTGCGCTCGCCGTCTTGTCTGTGCTTGGCACGCGCATCCCACCTACGCTCAAAGTCTTCCTAATGGCGCTCGCCGTGTTCGACGATTTTGGAACACTGGTGATTATTGCGCTCTTCTACACCGAAGGATTGAGTCTGGTCTCGCTTGCCTTGGCTGTACTCGGACTGGTTGGCCTGATTGGGCTCAACCGCCTGAGGGTCACGCATATGACGCCCTACGTTTTGATTGGAATTTTCGTTTGGGTGGCAGTCCTGGAATCAGGTGTCCATGCAACAATTGCCGGTGTCCTCGTAGCGTGGACGATTCCGCTGTCGGTTAAAGGGCGCCCGATGCTTTCAATCGTCGAAACCGGCATGAGACCGTGGGTCGCGTACGGTGTCGTACCGGTTTTTGCTTTCTTCAATTCAGGGATTCACCTGGCGGGCATGTCTTCTGCGACCCTCATCGGTCCGGCTAGCCTCGGCGCGGGGTTCGGGCTCTTCATTGGCAAACCTCTCGGCGTATTTGGCGCGGCGGCTTTAGCGGTCGCCAGCGGCCTTGGAAAGCTCCCGCCGGCTATCACCTGGCTGCATCTGCTGGGCGCGTCTCTGCTCGCCGGAGTGGGCTTTACAATTAGCCTGTTTGTGGCGGCGCTCGCGTTCGACCACCCCGCCGCCTTACAGGAGGTCACGCTAAGCGTGATCATCGCGTCGACCCTCTCCGCTTTTACCGGGTTGGGCGTGCTCACCTTGGCCGCGCAGAGACCTCAGCCTGCCGAATCTGAAGAAAGACTTCGCCCATGAAAATGTCTCCGCCGCCTTTGCCTTGGCTGATTGCTGCACTCGTCATCGGTGCCGTCCTTGCCATAACTTTCAGGCTGAAACTCGCGGATGATCAGCAGGCCGCACCCACGCCCCAGATTGCGGTTTCTTCGCCCGTAGAACGTGCAACACTGGAGGCGACCTGTGCGCGCATCGATGTCGAAGCACGGCTGCGCGCCGCTTTGGCGGCGTACTCAGTCGGCGAAGATCTCGTCTCCGATAGTCTGCTGACTGACGCCGAAATGCCGATCGCATCTCTGCCTGGGAGCCTTTGGACTAATGACGATCGCGCGCGGCTCAATGAGTTGGTGTACCAGGCGCGGTTGGCGATCGCGACGCAGTCTGGAGTGGAGGCTAAAATCGAGGCCGCGATTGATGACCTGCGCCAAACACCGCTCCATGAGAAAGGGTCTCCAGCGGTGCCGTCGGCCATGGCGGGAGCGATCGCAGATCAAATCGAAAAAGCGATGAATGGGTTTGTCGAAACACGCTCCAGCCAAGATGGTCAAACCTATCTGATGGGGTACGGCCACTACCAGACCGCCGACGCGCTGTTTCGAAACCATAGGGACGATATCCAACTCTATAGCGAGACCGCGGACAGATTGATTGAAAAAAGCCTGCTCCTGCTTGCCGATTTCTATCCCAGTCCGCGCCTAGCTGATGCAGACATGCCCTGAGGTCCGCGGCGCTTTTTCAAGTTATCCACAGCAAGCGCTGTAATGGCAGGCCCGTCTTCTCGTCTATTCGTCCAGCACATCTATCAGCGCCCGATGAAACAGTGCGTGAAGACGAGAACCGCAAGAAGGCCCCAGATGACTCACACTCCGAGCGACCGACGACAGTCCGCCGAGCCCGCCAGTCCCAGAGAGCTTCGCGGCCTCAGCGGCACAGCCTGCATCCTGTCCACCCTTGGCATCGGCCTTCTCGGCCTTGGTATCGGCGCAATCACCGCGTCCTATTTGAGAGCAACAGCCGCTCTGATTGCACTTCTGGGACTTACCATTCATCTCATCGCACTGATCCACACCGCTCGGCACAAACATCATGCATTATCTGCGGGCCGGTTCTGGCTGACAGCGGTCTATGGGAGTTGCTGGATCATTTTGCTTGTTCTGAGTTCTGCTCTGCTAAGAACGTGGCTTGTACACGCATGATCAAACGGCCAAAGCCTCCATGCGGTCTCGCGGCGACGCGATAATAACTGCCGGATCAACAATCGCGACCGACTTATCGGTATCCGGGCACTCAATCGCCCTGATCATGTGGCCAAGCGTGTTCAGCCGGGCCGTGCGTTTGTCGTCGGTATGAACCGCGTACCAGGGCGCAAATGCGTAATCTGTGCGAGCAAGCATCGCGTTGCGTGCGGTCGTATAGTCGTCCCACTTCTGCAATGCGACCGCATCTATCGGGCTTTTCTTCCACTGCTTCAAAGGGTCTTTATCGCGGGCCGCAAGTCGCCGCTCCTGCTCTTCCCGGCTGATGTCGAGATAATATTTGAGGATTTGCGTGCCATCGCGCACCAGCATTTGTTCAAACGCGCCAACATTATCGTAAAAGGCTTCAACTTGGTCATCGCTGGCAAAGCCCATAACCGGTTCAACGCCAGCCCGATTGTACCAGGATCGATTGAAGAGCGCGATTTCACCGTCGGCTGGCAAGTGCGGTGCATAACGTTGGAAATACCAGCTGCGCGTATCGCGGTCGGACGGTTTCCCAAGCGCTACAATACGGGTGTCGCGGGGACTGAGATGGTCGGCGATGCGCTTGATCACACCGTCCTTACCGGCCGCATCACGCCCCTCGAGGATCACCAGAATACGATGACCATGCGTGATCGCGCGGCGCTGGATCTTGACCAGTTCTATCTGCAGTGCGCGCAACCGGCGTTTATAGTCCTTCTTGGAGAGACCCGTATCGGCGTGGTCATCTTTTGGCATTCGCGCGAACCCTTTCATCACTGGCCGGCGAAACTTGTCTTATGGCCGGGCGGGTCGGTTCGGATGGGTATAGATAGTCCCGTGTCAGCGGTGCCGCGTCTTGGCGTTTACCCAGCTGAAGCTGGAACACATTGTGAAAGCCATGGCGAAATGAGAGTTCGCTGCTGACGAGATAAAAATCCCACATCCGTACAAACCTGGCATCATACAGCGTTTCAGCATCATCAGCGCGGTTCAGAAAACGCTCCCGCCACGCTTTCAGCGTTTCCGCATAGTGCAAGCGCAGGATCTCAATATCCAGAACCACCAGCCCGGCTTTCTCAATCACGGGCACAATTTCCGAGAGTGCTGGAATATAGCCCCCTGGAAAGATATGCCGGGCGATCCATGGATTGGTCGCCCCTGGTCCAGGCGACCGCCCAATCGTGTGAATGAGCGCCGTTCCATTCTCGCCGAGACGGGCCGCAATCTGGTCGAAATATTCGCGGTAATGCGGCACACCGACATGTTCAAACATACCAACCGAGACAATCTTGTCATACTCGCCGGTAAGGTTGCGATAATCTTGAATCTCAAAATCGACACGGTCGCTGAGCCCGGCGGTCTCAGCGCGCTCTTGAGCCAGACAGTGCTGCTCACAGGATAATGTCACACCGTGGACCCGAACATCTTCGCGCTCCGCCAGATGCATCGCAAGCCCGCCCCATCCGCACCCAATATCAAGCACATGGTCCCCGGGTTTCAAGCACAGCTTGCGCGCGATATGATCTTTCTTAAACCGCTGGGCATCGTCGAGCGATGTCTGCGGCTTCGGGAAATACGCGCAGGAATACTGCATGTCGTCATCAAGAAAGAGGCGGTAGAGATCGTTGCCGATATCATAATGGTGCGCCACGTTCCGAGCCGATCGCGCTTGCGGATTAAATTGCGCAACCGCACGAAACGTCTTTCGCAGGAAAGATGGGAGCGCCGCATGCGCGCTGCCCTTAGACAGAATATTGGTCCAGAGAAGATCCAGCAGTTCATATAGATCGCCGGTTTCCAGCACGAGGCCTTCTTCCATATAGGCCTCGCCAAGCTGCAATTCAGGATCGAGCACGATGCGGCGAAGCCAGGCCTCAGATTTCACGGCGATACGAACCGGATGGTCGCAGGGCGGACCAAAAACAGCTGTCTTGCCATTTGGAAAAACGACTTCCAGGCGTCCCTTGCGAATAGACTTTTCAAGCCGTTTTTTGGCGATTGTGCTCCATAGACTCATCAGCGGCGTCCTTCTGGCTTGGCAGCAACGCACCCCGGCGTGCTCACCATATGATCTGATACGGATAAGACGGCCCGGCCCCTGAACCATTACACTCAGGGCCCAGCGCCATATTAAAAGTGACCGAAAATCCGTTCGCGCTTGAGGGCGATTCTGGCGGCGTGCGTATCACACTCCTCAAGCCCCAATATACGTGGAACCGCTTACGAATATGACGTCCGACCCAAGCCCTTCAGAACGGCGCAAACGAGCCATTGAAGCTGCGCTCATCGAGTCGCATCAGGACATGTTTCGGTTTCTGAAGCGAAAATTGCGCAACGATGCGGATGCCAAGGATGTGCTGCAAGAATTCTATGTTAAGGCGCTGACCCGGTTTAATGATCTTAAAGATGAAGACCGGCTTCGAGGCTGGTTGTCTCAGATTCTTCGTTCGACAATCGCTGATCATTTTCGAGCAATGACGCGCTCAGACAAAGCGCTGGAAACCTATGCGGCAGAGGCTGCCCTCCTGTTCGATGATGATGAGATCGACTTTGTTATTTGCGCATGCCTATACAAAATGTTGCCGACACTGAATCCCGACTACGCGGATCTGATCTGGCGGGCTGACCTTATCGGTGAAGATCGCTCTGTGATTGCTCATGATCTCGGCCTGTCTGAGAATGCGCTTCGAGTGAAACTTCACCGCGCACGCCGGGCCATGCGCCAGCGCCTGGAACAAACCTGCCTGACCTGTATCGAACACGGCTATTTTCAATGCGCCTGTCCGGGCGCTGAAGACTTGCGAAAACGCGTTGAAGCGACCGCCTTGTCCATACCTCCGGGCCAGGTTGTTCCTTGATACGTTTTCGCAGCGGCGGGGTGTAACGCCGCTCCGGTTCGCGCGTCTTTGTTTTCAGGTCCGCAATAGGCGGTTTTTGCTTGTGCTCGCCGAGCCAGGACGAAATTGAAGAGAAGGAGATCGCCATGAACCGTGTCAAGAAAAGCGCCGTCCAAACGCCCAAAGCCAAAGTCAAACCGCCCGTCAAAAAGGGCTGTTGTTGCGCAGGCGGCTCGAAGCCGGGCCGAGGCAAGGAAAAATCGATGCCAGCGCTAAAAAGCGCTGGTGACGCAGCCTGACCCTTTCGTTCTCAATCGCCCCCTTACCGCGAAAGCCTCAAGCCATGCCAGATGATCAAAGTATGACAGCTAAAAAACCCCGCAAAGCCAAACGCTCTGATCCCAAAAAGAAAGCGTCCAAGAGCGCCCGCCGGGCGCATTCAAGGCCGGAGTCCGCAAAGCCCATTCAAGCCGCGTCCCGGCCCAGCCTGCCAGACGCCGCTGCTTATGGGGTTGATCTCATGCAGAGACAAATTCTGTTCTTTGACGCGTTGCGTCAGCGCGCCAACACAATGCTCACCCATGAGCGAGACGGCATGCCACCTGTCTTGAAGTTCAAGTATGAGCTCCTGGCGGACGCAGCGACATTTGAACCTGCGTGCAATTATCAACTTCTAAAAATACTCGAGATTGGCGATATCTGCCTCGACGATTGTCTTGATCCCGACAAACCACCCGTGATCATTATCGATCCCCGCGCGGGTCATGGCCCCGGCATTGGCGGATTCAAAGACGATTCTGAAGTCGGCATCGCTCTACATGAAGGCTACCCCGTATACTTCGTCGTGTTCACGCCTGACCCTGTTTCCGGTCAAACGCTAGCCGATGTGTTGGCGGGCCTGCGCCAGTTTGTAGAACTCGTGGCCGAGCGACATGATGGCGAGGCGCCAGTGCTCTATGGCAATTGCCAAGGCGGATGGGCGGCCGCACTTCTGGCGGCTGATTGCGAAGGCCTGGCCGGACCGATTGTGATGAACGGGTCACCGCTCTCCTATTGGGCCGGTGAACCCGGTGCCAATCCGATGCGGCTTGCGGCAGGATTCCTCGGAGGGGCCTGGATCAATCACTTCTTGTCTGATCTCGGAAATGGCCGGTTCGATGGCGCCTGGCTGGTCCAGAATTTCGAAACCCTCAAACCTGAAGGGGCAATCTTCCGGAAATATGCCGATCTGTTTGAAAACGTCGATACAGCCGCCGACAGGTTCCTGGATTTCGAGCGTTGGTGGGGCGGCTTCTACCGCCTGAGCCGCGAAGAGATTCTTGCGATTGTGGAAAACCTCTTTATCGGCAACCGGCTTGAAAAAGGTCTGGTGAAACTCGGGGCCCATTGTGAGATTGATTTAAAACAGATCCGCAATCCCCTCGTCATCTTCGCCTCACATGGCGACAATATCACCCCGCCGCATCAGGCACTTGGTTGGATCCCAGCGGTTTATGAGACGACCGAGGCACTCATCGCAGCCGATCAACGCATTGTCTATCTGATCAATCAACATGCCGGGCATCTCGGCATCTTTGTATCTGCGAGTGTCGCGCGCCTCGAACATCGCGCGATGCTGGAAAACCTTTCCGATATCGAAGCGCTGGAGCCTGGGCTCTATGAAATGAGGATCGATAATCCGACCGGCGATCCTGATTGCGACCACGACCAGTACATTGTGCGGTTTGAACCCCGCCGGGTTGAGGACCTGGTATTCGAAACCCAGCCTGAGGCATTTGAGCGTGTCGGGCGTCTGTCGGCGCAATTGGAGACGGCTTATTCGAACTTCGCCAGCCCGTGGGTGCGCGCCTGGTCTAATCCGGTCACAGCAGAGCTTATGAAATGGTCTCATCCGATGCGGGTGACACGCTACATGTTCTCAGAACGGTTCAATCCAGCTATGGCGATGACCGCCGCGTTTGCGCCCATGGTTCGCGCCAATCGAAAAGTGGTCAATGAGGACAATCGCTTTCGCACAGCTGAAAAGATGGGCGTCGACTGGATCGAGACTGGCCTGACCCGCATGCGCGAGTCTCGCGATGCCGCATCCGAACTGGCCTTCAGCTGGCTCTATGACTGGCCCAGATTGCCTGAACCTATAAAGGACGAGGCGGCAAAGAAATGAGCGCCCTCGACACCCCCCAGCGCGAAAACCATCGCGTCCTCACCGTCAATAGTGGGTCTTCAAGCCTGAAAATCGCGCTCTTCCGGGTCGGAAACGACGTGGTCAAGACAATGTCGGGCGCCGTCACTGGCATTGGCGCATCAGAGGCGAGAATGTCAGCTGAGACCGCTTATGGCGACACACTTTGGGACCAGCGCACCTGCTGCATCAACCACCCCGTTGCGCTGGAAACCTTCTTTCATGAGATGGCCGTTCATGTCGATCTCGGCGGAATTTCTGCTGTCGGACACCGGGTTGTGCATGGCGGCCCGCATTATACCAGCGCCCAGCGCCTGACGCCCAAGGTTGAGGCCGATCTCCGCAAACTGATCCCATTGGCGCCGCTGCACATGCCAGCCAATCTTGACGGTATTGTCGCCGCGCGCCTGCGTCTACCGAATGCGTTGCACTATGCCTGTTTCGATACGAGCTTTCATTCAGACATGCCGATCGCGGCGCAGCGCACGGGATTGCCGCCCAAGATGGAAGACCCATTCATCCGTCGTTTCGGCTTTCACGGCCTCTCTTACGCATTCATAGTCGACGATCTCGCCGCGCGCGCTGGTAAGGCGGTGTCCAGGCAGCGCCTGCTCGTTGCCCATCTCGGCGCCGGCGCAAGCATGGCCGCAATCGAGAACCGCCAAACCGTAGACACGAGCATGGGGTTCTCGGCGCTTGCCGGACTGCCCATGGCGACCCGCAGCGGCGACGTCGATCCCGGATTGCTCTTACACCTCATCATCGAGAAAGGCTGGGCGCCATCCGTCTTGCGCGACCAATTGTATCTTGGGGCGGGTTTGCTGGGGCTTTCAGGTCTCAGCGGCGATGTGAAAACTCTGCTCAAATCACAAGACCCAAATGCAAGCGAAGCACTTGCGCAGTTTGCCTATCAAGCGCGCAAGCAGGCCGGCGCCCTGATTGCCGCCATGGGCGGCGTTGACCGGATCATATTCACCGGCGGGGTTGGCGAACACGCCCCGTCGATCCGGGCCGCGATATGCCAGCCGCTTAGCGATCTCTACAGAATCAAATTTGACGCGGCCGCAAATGATCGCGGCGAAGCGTGCATTTCAAAGCCGGACAGCGGCGTGATTGTCGAAACGGTTCACACGGACGAAGCCATGATGATTGCCCGTCATGGGCGCGAAATGTTTGAAGCCGCGCCAGCGCAGATGAAGCGGCGAGCCTCATGACGGGTTTTCGAGACTTCGCCGCCCTGCAAACTGCTGCCGACACCGGCCCGCCGGTCAAGGTCGCGATTGTCTGTGCGGCGCAACGTGAGGTTTTAGTCGCCGCCGATACGGCGTTCAAGCGCGGCTGGATCCATCCCATTCTCATCGGCGATCCGGATGCCATAAAGGCCGAAGCCGAGGCGGCAAATCTCTCATTCCATCCCGATCAAGTCTTGCCTGCCTGGAGTGAGAAAGAGGCGGCCGAGCGCGCCGCCAGCTTGCTTCGATCAGGCAGCACGCATGCCGCGATGAAAGGCCTTATTCATACGAACATCTTGTTGAAGGCATTGCTCGACGCCCGTGCTGGTCTGCGTCAGCCTGGCGAGCGGGTCAGCCATGTCTTCCTGGCCGATATTCCAGCCTATCCTAAGCTGCTTGCGATTACCGACGCTGCGGTCAATATCGCCCCGGATCTCAGCGCGAAGGCCGCTATCCTGCAGCACGCGATCGATCTTATGGCGTCTATTGGCGTCGATCTGCCGAAAGCCGCAATTCTGTCTGCGGTTGAGACCGTCAACCCGCTGATCAGCTCCAGCCTCGATGCCGCGGCGCTCTCGGTCATGTCACATCGCGGTCAGGTTCGCGGCGCGCTGGTTGACGGACCTCTTGCCTTCGACAATGCTATTTCGCTTAAAGCCGCAGAGGTCAAAGGCATTGCCTCGCCTGTGGCTGGGGATGCCGACATCCTGCTCGTGCCAGATCTCGTTTCTGGCAATATTCTGGCTAAGAATCTGGAATACATGGCTGACGCCACGCTGGCCGGTCTCGTCCTCGGGCTGAACGCACCCATCGTCTTGCCATCGCGCGCCGATCCAGTGGACGCACGGCTCGCAGGTCTGGCGCTGGCGCGCCTTAGCCTGGCCGCCAAGGCGCGCAAATCCCCGCCGCAAGACAAAGCGCCTGTGTGGCCGGTACATGCAACGCGCAGCTCTCCGATGTCAGAAGTCGATTGCTGCCCGCCCAGCGATCCCACGCCAACCTCTCCCACATCACTCAATGGAGGCGCTCATGCCGAGCCCTGATCCTGTTATCTGCGCGCCTGTGCGCACCGCCATCGGCGCCTTTGGCGGCAGCCTGAAAAATGTCCCGGCGTCCGATCTTGGCGCGATCGCGATCAAGGCCGCTCTGGAACGGGCAGGACTTGCACCGGATCGGGTCGATGCCGTTATTATGGGCCAGGTTCTGCAAGCCGGCGCCGGAATGAACCCGGCGCGTCAGGCAGCGATAGGTGCGGGTCTTCCTGTCAACGTCCCCGCGATGACGGTCAACCGGGTCTGCGGATCCGGCGCGCAAGCGGTCATAACCGCCGCGCAAGACGTCATGCTTGGCCACGCGGCGTGCGCCGTCGCCGGCGGCATGGAGAATATGGACCAAGCCCCATTTCTGCTTGGCAAAGCGCGCTATGGCTATCGCCTTGGCGACGGAGCGCTGATTGACAGCCTCCTAAATGACGGGCTGAACGATGCTTTTTCCGGCGAGCATTCCGGCTGGCATACCGAAGACTTAGCCGAACAGAACCAAATCAGCCGCGCAGCGCAGGATGCCTGGGCGCTGCGTTCGCAAAGCCGGTTCTCGAAAGCTCAGAGCGAAGGTCTTTTCGACGCCGAGATTGTGCCCATTGAGATGAAAACTCGTAAAGGGATTTCGGCATTCGATCGGGACGAGCACAATCGCCCGGATACGACGCTAGACACGCTTGCGCATCTAAAGCCGGCCTTCCGAGAGGCGGGGACGATCACCGCCGGAAATGCTCCCGGATTGAATGCGGGCGCTGCTGCAATGATCGTTGCTGACCGGGCCTGGGCAGAGACAAACCAGTTGCAGCCTGCTGTCCGGATTGCCGGCATGGGCGTCGGCGCCGTCGACCCCGGACTGTTCGGCCTTGGTCCTGTGCCCGCTGTGAAACAGGCATTGGAGCAGGCCGCCTGGCCGCTTGCATCTGTGGAACGGGTCGAAATTAACGAGGCTTTTGCGGCCATTGCCGTCGCTTTGGTCGGCGAGTTGGGGTTCCCAGAGGACATCGTCAATGTCGAAGGCGGCGCCATTGCACATGGCCATCCAATCGGCGCAACGGGCGCTATTCTGACCGTACGGCTGATCCACGCCATGCAACGAGACAATCTTAAGCGCGGCATCGTTACCCTCTGCATTGGCGGCGGACAGGGCGTCGCGCTCGCGCTCGAACGTATCCCATCCTGACCCGGCGCATCTCCCCCCAACTGCCCCGACGCCGGTTAACAGGGAACGCCGTCTCTCACGATTGCCTCCGTGAGGGACGGCGGCTTTGGCTGCGTATTATTCTGCAAGGAGCTGGATGTGAGCACACCCGATTGTGATCTTAGCGGAAAAACCGCACTGATTGTCGGCATTGCGAATAGCGATAGTCTGGCCTGGGCGGCGGCCACGTCCCTTCGCGATGCAGGCGCGCGTCTGGCGATCACCTATTTGAACGAGAAGGCTCGCCCGCATGTTGAACCTTTAGCGAAAAAGGCAGATGCAGATCTCATTCTCGAATGCGATGTCACCAAACCTGGATCGTTGGACGCTGTCTTCGACGCGGTCGAAGCAAAATGGGATCGGCTTGATCTTGTCTTTCACGGGATTGCAAGTGCGCCAAAATCTGATCTTAAGGGGCGTTTGACAGACTGTTCGGCCGACGGTTTCGCCGCCGCCATGACGGTGTCTTGCTATTCGCTCCTTCATATGGAGCGGCGGGCTGAACCATTAATGCGACGCGGCGGCTCTCTGATCACGCTCAGTTTCTATGGCTCAGAAAAAGTCGTTGATCACTATAATGTCATGGGCCCGGTCAAAGCTGCGCTTGAAAGCGCTGTACGCTACCTCGCCCATGAGCTCGGACCCTCGGGCATCCGCGTCAATGCCATTTCCGCCGGACCCGTTGCGACAAGAGCCGCGTCTGGCCTCACCCATTTCGAAGAATTGCTAAACGAGGCCGCAACCAAATCACCGCTGCGACGAACAATCGATGCCAGCGAAGTCGGAAAAGCAGCATTGTTTTTGGCCAGCGATCTGTCCAGCGGCGTGACCGGTGAAATCGTTCATGTCGATGCCGGGTTCCATGTCGATGGCATGATTTTTCACTGACAAGAGAAACGATGATGACCGTAGAAGACCCTGTTTGCCGCAACACGATGCCCCTCGAAAACGCTCACGCGTCGCAGGAATATGGTGGATGGGCCTATTTCTTTTGCTCAACCCATTGCCACACAGCCTTCAAACTAAATCCCGAACGCTATGCAGACGCGCGCATTCCCGCCGCCTTCAGCGCGCCGGGCGACGCCTCTCACCCATCCCGCAAAGCATGACTTAGCAGACAAAGACCCTCCACCATGGATCACTCCACCCACGCGCCCCCATCTCGCCACGCACCTCATGGCGGTCACGGACAGAAAAAAACGGACCCGCATGGCGGCCACGACCACGAAGGCATGATTGCCGATTATCGCCGGCGGTTTTGGGTCGTGCTGGCAGCGACGATCCCCATCCTCGCTTTGGCACCGATGATCCAAGGCTGGCTTGGCCTCGAAGACGCCTTGCGGTTTCCGGGCGACCGCTACGTGCTGGCGGGGCTTTCAAGTCTTGTTTTCTTCTATGGCGGCTGGCCGTTCCTGAAAGGGTTTTTACGAGAGATCACTGCCCGCGACATCGGTATGATGACGCTGATCTCGGTCGCGATCACCGCTGCTTACGCCTATTCCATCGGCATGGTCGCAATCGGCAGTGATGAGACCTTTTTTTGGGAACTCGCAACCCTGATTGCAGTTATGTTGCTCGGGCACTGGATCGAGATGAAATCGGTGCTTGGCGCTGGGCGCGCCTTGGAAAAACTCGCAAGCCTGATGCCGGATGAAGCCCACCTCGTGGCTGATGATGGCAGTGTAATCGATGTGCCCGTTTCGACACTGAAAGGCGGCGAACATCTTCTCATCAAGCCAGGCGAGAAAGTCCCAGCTGACGGGATCATTGTCAGAGGCGAGTCGTCTCTCAATGAATCCATGCTCACCGGAGAGTCCAAGCCGATTTTCAAGACCGTGGATACCGAAGTGATCGGCGGATCGATCAATGGCGAAGGTTCGCTAACAATCCGGGTCGACAAGACCGGTGATGAAACCTTCCTGTCGAGCGTCATCAAGCTCGTTAAGGAAGCCCAAGCCAGCAAATCCAAAACCCAGGATCTCGCCAACACGGCGGCCAAATGGCTGACTTTCATCGCACTTGGCGGAGGCTTATCGACCGTTTTGTTCTGGACCCTGTTCACCGATCAGGGATTTGGGTTTGCTATGGCGCGCGCCGTTACCGTGATGGTCATCGCCTGCCCGCACGCGCTTGGTTTGGCTGTGCCGCTTGTGGTTGCGCGCTCGACCGCGATCGCGGCCACCAATGGATTGCTCATTCGGGATCGGACGGCATTCGAAGAAGCGCGCAACATCAATGCCATCATTTTCGACAAAACCGGCACGCTGACCAAGGGCGAGTTTGGGATCACCGATACGCTTGTTTTTGATACGACATTCACCGAGAGCGATATCGTCGCTTATGCGGCGTCGATTGAAGCTCATTCTGAACACCCAATCGCCCAGGGGATCGTTCGCGATGCGCCAGAAGCATGGGGTGTCGACAAGTTCAAGGCGATCCCTGGCAAAGGTGCAGAAGGCCTCGTTAAAGACCGCGACGTGAAAGTCGTCAGCCCCGGCTATTTGCGCGACCAAGGTCTTGAAATGGATGATCCCCGGTTCGAAACCCTGAGCGCGCAGGGCAAGACAGTCGTTTTCGTGCTCATTGATGACAAGCTCGCTGGCGCAATCGCGCTGGCCGATATCATTCGTGAGGAATCGGCGAAAGCCATCCTGATGCTTCAGGCCATGGGCATTCAGTGCATCATGCTGACCGGCGACAATCAACAGGTGGCGGAATGGGTCGGCCAGGAAATCGGCCTGGACGAAGTGATTGCCGAAGTCCTGCCAGAAGAAAAAGCCGCTAAAGTCCGCGAAGTTCAGTCCCGCGGTCTGATCGTCGCGATGACCGGCGATGGCGTGAACGATGCGCCGGCGCTGGCTCAGGCGAATGTCGGGATCGCAATCGGTGCAGGCACGGATGTCGCGATCGAAACCGCCGACATTATTCTTGTCCGGTCCAGCCCGTCTGATGTCGTGGCGATCATTGAGCTGGCGCGCGCGACCTATAATAAGATGATGCAAAACCTCGCTTGGGCGACCGGCTATAACACGTTCGCCATTCCAGCGGCAGCCGGCGTGTTTTTCCCCTGGGGCGTCATTCTCACACCCGCGCTTGGCGCCGTGTTCATGTCGGCAAGCACCGTGATCTGCGCCATCAACGCCCAACTCCTCAAACTGTCTCGATCCCGGGTGTCGACATGACAGTGCGAGGTTTTGTTCCGGGTTTCGGATTTTTGACGCTCTGCCTCAGAGCGCTCAGCATCGGAGCCCTCCTGCTCCTGGTCCTGGTCCTGGTCCTGGTCCTGGATCATGCCGGGCATTTGAGCTGGCAAGACTGGCTGCTGATCGTTTTTATTTTTGCGGCGCAACTAACCGGTTTGAGGCCTTCAGGCCGGAGCCGCGTAACAAACCCATCATCGTCAACCCGCGGATCCCGTCCGTTCTGATCCCGCCATAGGAGCAATCGCCGTGCACAACCATTCTGATCATGACGACCATCAGCCAAAAGGCAGCCGGTTTTGGCTGCCGCTTTTGGTCTTCGCCGGAGCGATCGGGTTTCTTTTATTCTATGAACACCGCGCTCACATTCCCGCTGATGCGGTCTTCCTTGTTGGCTTCCTGCTTCTTTGCGGCGTGATGCACCTCTTCATGCACAGCTCAATGGGCGGACATGGAGGCCATGGCGGCCATGGCAATCACGAAGGCCAGAGCCCGTCCCAACTGGATGAGGATGATGACTGGAGGACACGGCGATGAGTGAGAGCATGGCCCATTCTGAATATGGTCTCTGGTTCCTGGTGATCCTGAACTCGGCCATCTTCATCATTTTCGCGTTTAGTTTCGCAAAGCCATCCAAGTCAAAAGACTGGACGTCATTTGGCGCCTTTAGCGGTTTTGTCATCGCCCTTTTTACCGAGATGTATGGTTTCCCACTTTCGATCTACTTTCTCTCGCCATGGCTAGAATCGCAGTTTCCCGACATCAATTGGTTCGCCCATGATTCCGGGCATTTCTGGGAGATGATTTTCGGCTGGCAGGGCAATCCACACTTTGGCCCATTCCACTTTGCAAGCCTCGGCTTCATTTTGCTGGGTTTTAGCGTTTTGTCATGGGGCTGGCCGATCCTGCACGGGGCGCTACGCAGCGGCAAGCTCGCCAAGACCGGCATTTATGCCCGCATGCGCCACCCGCAATATGCTGGATTTGTGTTGATCATGTTTGGCTTCTTGCTGCAATGGCCGACCATCCTGACCCTGATCATGTTCCCGGTTCTTGTCTTCATGTATGTCCGTCTCGCTCTGAAAGAGGAGAAGGACGCCGAAGCCGCATTCGGCGACGAGTATCGCGCCTACGCCGCGGTCACTCCGCGCTTCTGGCCGCGTTGGGGACGCTTAGAGACCCTCACGCAATCCCGCCCGAATGATTTGCCTTCCTAGCCCTTCTCATTCTTGCGATCCGCCGGACCAGGCGGATCGCGGAACTGAGGGATACCTAAACATTCAAGTTTACACTGCTACAGGCTCATCCAGCTTGAAGGAGGCAATATGCAGCACAAGAGCTTTGGCCTCGTTCTAGCCGGCGGCGGTGCGCGCGGGATGGCGCATGTTGGAGCCCTCAGAGCGCTCAACCATCTTGGATATTATCCAAGAGTTGTTGCTGGAGTTTCGATCGGCGCGCTCGTCGCTGCCACCTATTCGCTCAATCCGAACTGGTACCAGGACTTGAGAGAGATGGATGTATCGGGCTTCCCTCGCCTGCCAGCGTTCAAAACGCACGGCCTAAAGGAAAAGCTCAAAAGTTTCGTATTGGCTGGGCGTGATCTTAAGTCTCTAACCTTTGGCTGGGGTATTGGAGCGCACACCGTCGATTGGGGACGTTCGGTGATCGAAGATTTAACCCTTGGCAAAGACCTGCAGCAAGGCCGTGTGAAAACCCTGATTACGGCAACGGATATTCTGAGCGGTGAAAGGATCATTAAAACAAAGGGGCATGCCGTCGATGCGGTTTATGCCAGCTCGGCGATCGCCGGCATCTTACCACCTTTTGAAGACGGCAAGCATCTCCTGGTTGATGGCGGCTACTCTGATAGCTCACCCGTGGACATTGTGAGAAATGCAGGCGTGGATCATGTTATCACGCTCGATCCGGGTCAACGCATTAGCGATCATCCACCTCAAAATGGGCTGGATGTCTTCCTGCGCTCGATCGAAATCACTCATAAAGCCTTTTCGAGATCACGCTACGAACACGCTGATCTGGTGTTGACCCCGCATTACGACGCTCAGATCGGGTTGTTCGACTTTCAACACACTGGTCGCTGCATCGCTGCTGGAGCCAAAGCCGTTAAAAGCGCCGCACCTCAATTAAGGGAGCTTCTGGCGCCCGCTCAATCCGACGCCGAGATGTTATCCGCAGAATGAGCATCCCTTTATCCATCCCGCTCCTACCTGCGCCAGGGCAGCCAAGAAAGATCAGCTCATGACATATCTGGCCACACCTCAGAGCGCTGCGTCATCGCATCCCCCTGCCAGAGATTGGGTAAAGATATTAGCCGGCTATCGAGAGCCCTCGATGGTTCGAAGCCTGTTCGAACTGACTATTACAATGGTCCCTATTTTAATTCTTGCGGGCGCTGCGGTCTGGTCAACCAGCATTAATTATTGGCTTACCGTTTTGTTCAGCGCCGCAGCATCAGGATTTCTGGTTCGATTGTTCATGATCCAGCATGACTGCTCACATGGTGCATTTTTCAAATCGAAACGCGCCAATGATTGGACCGGGCGCGTCATCGGCGTTTTAACCCTGACGCCTTTCGACCTCTGGAAGCGATCGCATAATGTACATCACAGTTCGCAGGGAAACCTCGACCGGCGCGGCATTGGCGACATCATGACCCTGACCGTCGAAGAATACAATTCCCGCTCGTTTTCAGGCCGTCTCGCTTATCGGCTCTATCGCAATCCATTCGTCTTGTTTGGGGTCGGGCCAATTTTCATTTTCCTGTTTCACCATCGCCTCCCGATAGGCTTCTTGCGCGCTGGCATGAAGTATTGGCTCAGCGTGATGGGCACCAATATTGCAGTTGCTGCGCTTCTCATTGGAGGCATCGCCGCGGTCGGCTGGCTCCCCTTCCTGGTGGTATATCTACTGATTACAATGCTTGCCGCAATCATCGGTGTTTGGCTGTTCTATGTGCAGCACCAGTTTGAACAGACCGTCTGGGACGGCAATGACACCTGGCAACTCCATGAAGCTGCCCTCCATGGCAGCTCTTTCTATGATTTGCCTCAACCTTTGCGATGGTTGACGGCGAATATTGGCATCCATCATGTCCACCATCTCAATAGCCGTGTGCCGTTCTATCGTTTGCAGCAAGTCCTGCGCGACCACCCTCCTCTCGCAAGGATCGGCCGGATGACCCTTTTAGACAGCTTTAAAACCACACGGCTGAAACTCTGGGACACCAGCACTCGAAGGCTGGTCTCGTTCAAAACCGCGCGGGCCTTGTGCGGTGAGAAAGAGACGTTGCCAATGATACAATAGAATGACGACGAAGACCGACATCACGATTGTTGGCGCCGGCCCCTCGGGCCTTGTGTGCGCGACGGTTCTGGCGCGAGCCGGTCGCAAAGTGATCGTGCGCGAGTGGCATCGTGATGTCGGACACCGCTTTCATGGTGATTTTCAAGGTCTGGAAAACTGGACCGATCCACAAGACGTGCTCGAAGAGCTTGTCTCAGCCGGGATCAATATAAATTTTGAACACCGCGGCGTAAAGACAGGCATTGTCTTCGACAGCCAGGCCAAGTCTCATCGCGTGTATGGCGCGCGTCCATTATTCTACTTGCTGAGGCGAGGCCGCGCAGACGGCAGTTTGGACCGCGGACTTCTCGAACAGGCCGTCGCGGCTGGCGTGGAGGTTCGCTTCAATGACCGCGTAGCGCAAACATCAGGCGAGATGGTGCTTGCCGGCGGCCCTCGGCGCGCGGACATCATTGCTGTCGGAAAGATCTTCGATACAGAGATGGCCGATGGTGCCTGGCTCGCCCTGGACCCTGCGCTGGCGCCAAAAGGCTACGCCTATCTGCTTGTGCATCAGGGACGAGGCACTGTGGCAAGCTGCATGTTTACCGGCTTTCGCGACCAGGCATTACACCTTTCCGAGACGGTAGCGTTTTTCGAGCGTCATGCCGGACTGCGCATGCAGAACCCCCGGGCATTTGGCGGTTTCGGTAATACCCGCTTACCGCGAACAGCGCTGCAAGGCGGTTATCCCGTGATCGGTGAGCATGCCGGCTTCCAGGATGCGCTGGCCGGCTTCGGATTGCGCTATGCTATGCGCTCGGGTCGGTTGGCCGCTGAAAGCATAATTGGAGAAGCCAGCTATCGTCAGGCTTGGCGAAAAACGCTCCAGCCAACGCTTAGAACTGGCGTGGTCAATCGCTTCTTATTCAATATGGCTGGGCGTCGCGGAATTGATTTCATGGTTGGACATCTTGCCCGCACCGACACAGGCGAGGCCCTCCGGCGGGCATACCGCCCATCAGTTGTAAAACGTCTTCTATTTCCTCTGGCGCGGCGCCGTTTTCGAGCGCCGCTCGCAGACCCCAGCTGCACTCATGAAGATTGTAGCTGCATTTGGTGCGAGCATGGCGTCCACAATTAATCACCTAACGCTTGAGCGCAATTTTTATGGCACGCTGCCGACTGGGCCTGCACGATCGAATCAAGGTCTGCATATCTCACGAATGGCGACGCATTGAGCTGCTGTGTTATTTCGTCGAGCGTTGGACGTGGTATCCTATCATCCGTACGAGGGTCGTAAATCAGCAGCGCCTCACCAGAATATGCGACACGGTCCAGCGCCAGTCCGCGAAACGCTGGCTTGTCCCGCGCCCAAACGCCGAATGCCTGAACAGCGCGCTCGCGCTGCGGGCGGTAGAGCGCAAGAATTTCAGCTAATCCCTCATCCGCATTGAACTTCACGATGAACACGTAAGATTTGCCGGGATGAAGTTCAGCGCCGTCGGCAGGTCCGGCCACCAGATCAGCGCGTTGCAGCTCGCCTTGAGACTTGTTGGTCCCGCCACCCGCCGCTCCTAAAAGACTCAAGCCCGCAAGGGCAAACAGGCAAAGTACAAGAAAGACGATCAGGTGTGCGTTTTCAAATTGGTGTTTCATTGTCTGTCGCTCTTGGTGACAAGCGCTCCAAATCGGTTTTTCAAATCGAGATCGTCACTAAATCATTGGTCAGATAGACATAGTCTGGGACAGGCAGATTCAGCGGCGCCGGTCCTTTTCTGATCCGCCCAGAAATATCATAATGCGATCCGTGGCAGGGACAGTACCAGCCGCCATAGTCTCCGACCGCGCCCTGATTTGGACCAACCGGCACACAGCCAAGATGGGTACAGACGCCCGATGTAATCAATATAGCGGGGTTGAGCGTGCCATCGGGGCGGGGTCTTAAGCGGGCTTCATCCGTCTCGGGGTCCGGTAATCGCTCAATATTCACGCTATTGGCAGCGGCGATCTCCGCTTCGGTGCGGCGGCGAATAAAAAACGGCTTGCTGCCGATCAGAACCCGGATTTCACCGCCAACCGGTATTTTCGAAACGTCTACATCGAGCGAACTTGACGCACGTGTGTCGCTGGCGGGGTTCATCTGATCAACAAGCGGCCAGGCCGCTAAGCCTGCTCCAGCGGCAGCTGCGGCAGTCGTCGCAATAAAGATAAAATCACGTCGCTCTGGATCTGCGGGAACGGTGTCTGACATGAAATATACTCCCTGAAGCCTTCATCACTGGAACAGACGCTGGGCACACCTTTTTCATTACAGGACTTATTGCAGCCTGCTGTCCTTCATTGAAAATCTTGCCGCGCCCCATGATGGCTTTGGAGGGCATATGGGACGCGGCAAGTTCAGAACGAGATCGCACGAGAAGGGGGGGGGAGGGCATGATCGCGTTCTGGTTCATTGTTCGTCGCAGCGAACAATTTCTGGTCCGGGCCTTCGCAATGTAAGGGGGGGGGACGCACTGCGAGGGCCCGGGACCAAGGCGGCGGCGCTGAACAACAACGCCCGAAAACGCCTTATTCTGTGGCAGCCTCCTCCTTATCGCCCGTCATCATTGGGCAGTGCTCAGCTGGATCATGGCCCATGGCTTCATGCTTGGCCTGACAGTCTTCCGGAGACATTGGATGCTCGCCTGATGCGTCATGCATTTTATGGCCATCCGCGCCATGTTCCGTCATTTTGTCCATGTCCATCGCCATGCCGCCCTCGCCCATCATGGGTTTGTCGCTATCCATCATGTGATCGCCGCCATGGTCCATCATATGACCTTCAGCCATCTTATCTTCCATGTTGGCCATACAGCCCTCCATGCCCTCCATGCCTTCATGACCCGCCATGCAGGTTTTGGCCTCGGCGGCGTCTGCCTCTGCTTCAACGGCAGGTGTTTCGCTGTGATCGTGCGTCTTGTGGCCGTCTTGAGCCAAGGCCGTGGGCGACAAGGCAAAAATAGCGGCGGCGGTGATCAAGATTGGTTTCATGAGGGGCATCCTTTATATAATTATTCGAGCCCAAGGGTATTGGGCACTTGCAACGTATTACGCAGCACACAGGCGGCGCCCTCATAATCGGCTCCACTCTTTCAAGTGTTTCACCGGAGCCCTGGTTTGATTGTCAGCCCCCGCATTCTCGCAGCGCTCGTCATGGTCTTATGGGCCTCCTGCTATCCGCTCATCACGCTGGGGCTCGACTATGCGCCTCACCTGACCTTTGCAGCGCTACGCGCCATTCTGGCTGGTAGTATTTTAATAGGCGTCGCCGCTCTGCGCCGAGCCGCGTGGCCTCGCGGGTGGAGCGTTTGGGGCTGGATCACGCTTGCTGGCCTCGGAATGACCGGCATTGGCTACTTTGGCATGTTTCACGCCGCCGAGTTTGTGTCTCCCGGTCTTGCCACCGTGATCGAAAGCCTCCAGCCGCTGATCGCCGCTGTGCTTGCCGTCGTGTTTCTGCGCGAACGCCTTGGACCGATTGGCTGGTTTGGGCTTTGCCTCGGCGTCGGCGGCGTGGCGCTCATTGCGATACCGCGCGTCCTGGCCTCGGGCGGGGGATCAACAGCTTTCGGTCTGGTCCTGGTGATTACGGCGACCAGCGGCGTGGCGGTCGGCAATATCGCCATCAAGTCCTTAGCGACACGCATCGATGCGGCGATGGCGATGGGGTTGCAGCTTTTGATTGGAGCGATCCCGATCTCAATTTTAGCTTTCACGACCGAATCCCCAACAGCTATAGACTGGTCGCCGCAATTCATAATTTCACTTCTTAGCCTCGCCCTGCCCGGGACGGCGCTGGCCTATTGGTTATGGCAGGTGACGCTGCAGTCGCTGGATGTATCCAAGGCGGCTGCATTCAGTTTTCTCGTTCCGATCATTGGTGTTTCAGTTGGCGCGCTATTCTTCTCAGAGCCAATGACGATGAATGTTTTTGGCGGCGGCGCGCTCGCCGCCATCGGGGTCTATCTCGCATCGCGCCCAAGGTCGGAAACGTCGCCGCTAATGTCTGCCGAAAAAGAAGCCTAATCGAGCTTTTCGACCTGTTCCTGCAAGATTTTCCGGGCGCGATAAACCCGTGTTTCCACAGCCTTGATGGAGACACCAAGGATTTCGGCCACCTCACTTTGGGGCATGTCTTGTAGAACCTGCAGCGTAAAGGCCTGCCTCAGCTTATCTGGCAGCGCGTCCACCATTTTCGAGACACGGCTCAGCTCATCACGGTGTTCATAATCAGCTTGAACATTTTGCGAGTGGTCGGCGATATCCGGCCGATCCGGGCTCTCCAGAGGTGCCGCTTGAAAGAAAAAGCTTCGCACGGCGCGTTTGCGGCCATGATCACGAACTTTGTTGAGCGCAATGTGGTAGATCCAGGTCGAGAACTTCCGCGACGGGTCATATCGGTCAATCGAACGCCAGGCTGCGGTAAAGGCTTCCTGCAGCACATCATAGGCGTCTTCGTTGCCACGCATCGAGCGATGAACATAGCGGTAGAGCGGTTCCTTGTAACGGCGCATGAGCTCGGTGAAGGCGCGTTCCTCGCCCCCTGCTGCGGCTACAGCAAGCTCTGCATCTGTTCGCTCTGTGTTGTGCACGTGTATATGTCTAAAGCTCCGTCAGTGATCGAACGACTTCCGCGTCAAAGACGATCGCTTGTTCCTCAGTAAGGATCTCGCGCACCTCAAACACATGCTCGATAGTGACTTTTTGCAGCTCCCCCATGGCTGTGTGGAAATCATCGATCGCCGCCTGAACAGCGGGCGAATAGGATTTGTCGGCCTCCATAGCGCCAGCGAGTGCGAGGTTGGCCGCGCGAAGTTTTTGTTCCAGCTCAGCTTTTTTAGCCGCGAAACGGTGTTCGATTAGCTCGAGTTCTGCCCCCTGATCCGCTGAGAGATCCAAGTCGTGATGGACCAGCTCATGCAAACCGGAAGCGGTTTCAACCGGATGCGTCGCGGCCCAGTTTCCAGCGACAAACACGCCGGTCATGCCCGCGCACAGGGCTAGGAAAACGACAATAATCCAGTGTTCGAGTTTCATTACCCGTCTTACCTCAGAATCCCAGACGGGGCATATGGCGCATCAACAGAGAAGACCGAAAAATCACTCGATGATGACTGGCTGGGCGCCCCGAACAATCCGACCACAAGGCCGATTGCAACCGCAAGCGCAACCGCTGCGGTTCGGCTTACGGCCGGTGTCGCAAAAAGGCGTCCGTCTGTGGTAATTGCTGCGGGCGAAGCTGGGTGTCCGGCCGGGTTGCGCGCGTCAATTCGCTCCCAAACCTCGACTTCGAGATTGTGAAGGTCGCGATCAAGGGGCGCCGCCTTTAAATCTTTGATGAGCGCGTCTATGTCATTTTTCATGGCGCTCTCCTTTCGAGAAGCAAATTTAGGGAGGATTACGTATTGACTTATACGCAGCGGCTCTCGCGCTCCCTCAAAAAAACATTGATTAAAGTCAATATGCACCGATCGCGCGCCTGACAATGCCGATCTGCATGTGAGGGATGTTACCTGTCGACACGTAGAAATTGGCAACCTGATCGCATTTTCGCAAGAGACGCCAATGACGCAAGAACTGGACATCCCAAAACCAACCATCGCTCCAATCTGGCGGTTGGTACAGTTCCTGTTCGCCTACAGTCTGATTATCGCGGCCGCAAATCTGATTTGGGAAATCGCCCACGCGCCGCTTTACACGATCTGGATTGATGGAACACGTGCCGAGATCGCCTTCGCCATTGCTCACTGCACATTTGGCGATGTCCTAATCGCCGGGTCTTCGCTGTCGATCGCCTGGCTCATCGCGGGGCGCCGTGGATGGCCAGATAGACACTATTGGCGTGTTGCAGGTTTAAGCCTCCTGATTGGACTGACCTATACGGTGTTCAGCGAATGGCTGAATATTTCGATCCGCGAAAGCTGGGCCTATCGCGAAACAATGCCGACGATCGGACCGCTCAACACTGGGCTGTCGCCGCTCTTGCAGTGGCTAATCATCCCAAGTCTGACCTTTGCCTGGCTGAAAAGCGCGATGCGGCGGTGACGGGTCGCTAAAGTGTCGCACTCCATACCCCAAGGGGGCATAAGGGGTGACTGGTCTGGCCGCGTAACCATCCGACAAGGACGCCCATTCCTCCCCCAATATTCCAACGGCGTCCAACGCAAGAAGGAGAACATCATGCGTTTCAAACTCGCCGGACTGCTCATCGCGACAAGCAGCTTGATCGCGCCTGCCGCACTCGCAGACGTCTATAATCTGGAGATCGACCAATTTGAACGGACGGTCGATGGCAAGACGCTGACTGGCGTCAGCATTAACGGGACGAGCCCTGGCCCTCTATTGCGACTGCGTGAAGGCGAAGACGTCACCATCAATGTCACCAATACACTCGACGTAGATACCTCGCTTCACTGGCATGGGATTATCCTGGACGCTGGTATGGATGGCGTTCCGGGGATCAGTTTTGACGGCATCGCGCCGGGCGAGACCTACACTTATAACTTCACCGCCAATCAGTCAGGCACCTACTGGTACCATGGACACTCTGCCCTGCAGGAACAGGAGGGCGTCTTCGCGCCCATCATAATCGAACCGGCAAAGCCCGACCCCTTCGAGTATGATCGCGAGCATGTGATCATACTCGCCGATTGGCTAAATGACAGTCCCTACAAGGCGCTCGCCAATCTCAAGAAGCGCTCGAACTATTACAATTACAATCGCCGAACCGTTTTTGACCTCTGGCGCGACTGGAGAAATGCTGATCGCGGCGAAAAGACAGACGTCATCCAGGAGCGATTGGCGTGGGGCCGGATGCGCATGGATCCAACCGATATTGTCGACATTACCGGTTACTCGTTTCTGGTGAACGGTGAAACACCTGAAGATAATTGGAGCGGTCTTTTTGAAGCGGGCGAGAAAGTCCGTCTCCGGTTCATCAATGCTGCCGCGATGACCTATTTCGACGTCAAAATTCCGGGACTTAAAATGACAGTGGTCCAGGCCGATGGTCAGAACATCGAGCCAGTCTCGGTTGATGAGTTCCCGATCGCTATCGCTGAAACCTTCGACGTTATCGTCGAGCCTGAGGCAGGACAATCATATACGATCTTCGCCGCTGCAAAGGACCGCTCAGGATATGCCCGCGGCACACTCAGCGAGACACCCGGCGCCGAAGCGGCGATCCCGGAACTTGGGCCCCGGCCAGAGCTGACAATGGCAGCGATGGGAGAAGGCCATGCCAGCCACGGCGCGATGGCTGAAAGTGAAGCTGGCGGCATGGATGAGATGACCATGGATATGAGTGGAGACGCCCATCGCGGACATGGCGAAATGCTTGCGATGGAGCATGGACCGAAAGTTCTCTCCTATGACGATCTTCGCGCGCTTACCCCATATACGGACCGGCGCGCGCCAGACCGCGAGGTCGAGCTACGTCTCACCGGCAACATGGAACGATATTTCTGGTCGATTAATGACGTGAAGTTCGGTGACGCTGGCCCGCTCGAATTTAACTACGGCGAACGCGTTCGTATCACATTCAAGAACGAAACCATGATGGAGCACCCGATGCACCTGCATGGATTGTGGATGGATCTGGTGAATGGCGAGGGCGACATGGCACCCCGCAAGCACACGATCACCATCCGGCCAGGTGAAACCATCTCCGCCGATGTAACCGTCGATGCCACCGGATCCTGGGCCTTTCACTGCCACATTCTCCAGCACGCCGCGACCGGCATGTTCCGGCAAGTCAATGTCATTGGCGGCGTTCAATAACAAACACCCATAAGGATAAAACAGATGAAACCCAAAATCCTGATAGCGGGTGCGCTCGCTATGGCGACCGCCCTGCCCGCCCTCGCAGCTGAAGGTGATCCGGTCTACAATTACACGCTGATCGAAGCCGATATTGCTGAGATTGATGATGAAACCGTCGGCGCCTTTGATGCCCAAGGCTGGGTTGGCGGCGATTATAATCGCTTCTGGTGGAAGGCCGAAGGTGAATTTGCCGATGGCGACTTCGAGGACGCCGAGGTCCAGGCGCTGTATTCACGATACATTTCAAAATTCTGGGATGCCCAGATTGGTGTGCGCTACGACCTTGAGCCTAAAGGCGAGACCTATGGCGTTATAGGGCTGCAAGGACTTGCGCCCTATTTCTTCGAAGTTGATGCAGCTGCCTTTGTTTCTTCGAGCGGCGATGTCAGCGCCCGCTTTGAAGCGACTGGGGAACTTTTGTTCACGCAACGCCTGATCCTCGAACCCGGCATTGCGCTAGATTTCTATGCCGAAGACGATCCGTCCCGGCAGATTGGTTCGGGATTAGCGACGGCGGAATATAGCGCTCAATTGCGCTATGAATTCACCCGTGAATTCGCACCTTATGTCGAGCTTGCCTATGAAGAAGCCTATGGCGACACCGCTGACTTTCAACGATTGGAAACCGGCAGCGCGGATGACACCGTTTTTAAAGTCGGCTTGCGAACCATGTTCTAGCGATTCTTAGGAGGCAGCGTTTCTATTGGCGACTCCGGACCGGCAATCAATCAGCAGACGGAAGCTAAGGCCCGCATCGAAGGATGCGGGCCTTGACCTGAGCCCTTCGGCTCCCTCGTTTATTTCGAGAGTCTGACCCTTTCATAGTCCAAGGTTTGATGTCTGGCGAGCGCGCCGGGAGTGGAGCCCCCGACAAGCTCGAGCGACCGGCGCGCTGCGGGCGTCAGCCCGCCCAGCGATGAGTGAGGCCGGTGATGATTGTAATCGTGCCGCCAGCGCCCCAGTACCTTTCTGGCGTGGGAGAGACTGTCGAAGACTTCCTCGTTGAGGCATTCGTCACGGAGCTTGCCATTGAAGCTCTCGACGAAGCCGTTCTGCTGCGGCTTGCCCGGCGCGATGTAGTGCCAGGCGATGCCGGTCTCGTTCTGCCATTCCAGGATGGCGCGCGAGGTCAGCTCGGTCCCATAGCACATTGGGAACCGGCGTTTCGGAGGTCGTGACCGCCTGCTTGGCTTCGTCCATGCAGGCAGGCGGTCACGACCGGGCCTTCAGGTCTCTTACAGTGGTTTTGCCGACCACGACTGAAGAGAGGAGCCCAGCCATGACCAAGTCTGATACTACGCCAGTTCATCCCATTCTCGTAGCCATCGATATCGCCAAGCATCGCAACGAGGTGCTGATCGCCGAGCCGGGGCGCAAGCGCCGGCGGCGGATCACCGTTCGCAACATCAAGGAAGATCACGAGCGCCTCGTAGAGACGCTCACTGCTTACAATGCGCCCGTGGTCGTCGGCTTTGAGCCGACCGGCGACTATCACCGCCCGATCGCTTGGCGACTTCAGGAAGCGGGCTTTTCACTCAAGCTGATCTCGTCCTTGTCACTCGCCCGAACACGCGAAGCGATGCACAACTCCTGGGACAAGAACGATCCGAAGGACGCTCAGGTCATGCTGCATATGATGCAGACCGGACTGACCCAGACCTGGCACGATCCTTTGGTCCACGGCCTCAACGACCTGCAGGAGCTGTCGAAGACGCACGCCGTCATCTCACAGACCAAAACCGAGTTCTGGCATCGCCTCCGAACGCATTACCTGCCGCTCTATTTTCCGGAGGCTGAACGGTTCGCAGGCAACTCCCGCAGCGACTGGTTCCTCGCTTTCCTCGAGCAGTTTCCAACACCGGGATCGATCACCTGCATGCCTGAAGACACCTTTGCCGAAGCGGCCTGGGATGTGGTGGGCAGGAAGGTCTCGAAGCGTCGCTTGATCTCTGACATCTACGCGACAGCTGCAGATTCCATTGGGCTTCCGGTATCTATCGACTCACCTGCGATCGCCATGTTTCGGCTGGTCCTCGCTGAAGGGCGCAGTCTCGTGGCGCAACGCGACCAAATCGAACAACAAGCTGAAGACCTTCTCGGCGAGCATGAGGACTTCATCCGTTTAAAGACGATCCCTGGCGTTGGCCCGATCAACGCGTTGACCATTCTGGCCGAAGCGGGCGATCTGCGCCGGTTTCGGCACCACCGCCAGTTCCTGAAGTTCTGCGGGTTCAACCTGTCGACCCAGCAGTCGGGCGTCTTCCGCGGCCAGACGAAATTGTCGAAGTATGGCAACGCCAGGCTCAGGCGCACATTCTGGATGGCTGGCCAGGTCGCCATCCGGCAGCGCGAGAATGGCTTCCGCGACAAGTACGAACGCTACATCGCTCGCGATCACGCCGATCCCCATCTCAAGCGCAAGGCGTTCACCGCGATCGCCGCCAAGATGGCGCGCACCGCCCATGCCGTGATCAAGACCGAGACAGACTACCGCCCCTTCTTCGAAGGACGCGGTCCCAGGCGGAAGGACCCCGCTCTGCAAGTGCCGTTGAGGCGCGCCCACAGCGCGACCTCGTAGATAATGTTCGGGTCTTCTGCCTGGGAAATCGGATCTCGTCTTAAGGACGGTGAGGGCCACAATCCCATGGACCCTGTGTTTGCTATGGAAGAACTGACTTCTTGACCGCAGAAGACGCCTGGGAGATTTTAATCGCAGCGCGAGGCCAAAATCGGCCCCGCGGACAACTGACCTGTTGGCCCATTCCCGCTGAGCTTCCTTTCATAGGACGTTGTCCGAGACGATGGTCTCCGGCCGGCCATAGAGGCGGATGCAGCGATCAAGCTCCCGCGCCACACGCGCGCCTGACAGGGAGGTGTCGGCCACCAGTGCCAGGCATTGCCGGGTATAGTCGTCGATCACGTTCAGCATCCGGAACCGCCGCGCCGGACCGAAGACATCAGACACAAAGTCAAGGCTCCAGCGTTTCGATGGACCGTCCGGGACAGGCATCGGCTCGCGCGTCCCGGTGGCGCGCTTGCGTCCCCGTCGTCGCTTCACCGCCAGGCCTTCCTCCCTGTAGAGGCGCCTCAGCTTCTTGTGGTTCATAACGATGCCTTCGCGTTCGAGCATCAAGCCGATGCGGCGATAGCCGAACCGGCGGCGCGTTGCCGCGATCTCGCGCATACATTTGCGGATCTCCGGATTATCCGGCTCCGCTTCTCGCCTGACAGTCTTCGGATCGACGCTGACCAGTCGGCAGGCGCGACGCTGGGAGATGTCATGATCCGACATCGCTCCGAGCGCCGCCACCCGCTTCAACTGGGGCGTCGTCAGTACTTTCCCAGCAGATCCTTCAGAACGACATTATCAAGCATCGCATCCGCCAGAAGGCGCTTCAATTTCGCGTTCTCACCCTCCAGCGTCTTCAGCCGGCGGGCATCGGACACGTCCATCCCGCCGAACTTTGCCTTCCATTTGTAGAAGGTGGCCGAGCTGACGCCATGACGCCGGCAGACATCCGCCGTCGACATGCCGCGCTCCTGTTCCGCCAGGATCGCGATGATCTGTTCTTCCGTGAATTTGCTCTTGCGCATTGTCTGTCTCCATAACGACAGACTCTCAATTCAAATGCGGGACCAATCGGGGCTCAGGTCAATACCCGCGTTGAAGCAACGCCTTAGCGACACGCTTTTCAGGCGCGGCCAATGAGCCTTGTTTTGATCGCTTAGCCATTTCAAAAAACTAGCACAGATCTCTTAAGAGTTGATTTTTTGATTTTCTTCAACTCGTCCGAGTTGCGGACGATTTGGCTAATTGAACTCAGATTGGCGTTAAATCGAGAGGCAGCGATGAGCGCCCTAGTTAGAGCGTTTGGTGTGACTTCGCACCATTATCCGAAAACGAAGCATGCCAGATCATCAGAACTGATACACCGGCGCAAACCCGCCGCCGCTGGTGCGGAAGTTGGTCGTCTGTCCCTGATAAACGCGGGCAGCCAACAGCAGTGTTTTCCCGGCATAAGTGTAAAGCCGAACGTCATACTTCAGTGTTACCGGCTCTTGGTCGACAGTTACAGCGCGCACCGTCGGCGGGACCAGGGCTTGAGCAATATAATCCCCTTCCAGGATTGCCGACCAGACGCGTTTCGTCAGCTTGTCACCACGATAAGCAGCACGGCTGCCAAAACCCGCGGCGGGTTTAAAGAAGTATCCTCGCCGCGTCGCCCAAAGCTCATCAGCGACGTCTTCGGTAACGCGCCGCGTATCGGGGATCGCCGCAAGCACCTGTCGGTCTGCGTCATCCGCGCCAAACGATTTAAGCGAATCTGGATCGCTAAGCCAAATCAGGTTTCGTTTGTTGGCATAGAGCGCGTGGTGGCGCGGCGCCGGACTGATAACCACCGCCTCGTCGAGGAGCGCGGCGCGCAGATGTGCATGACCTGGCTCGGACAGATCAAAATCCGTTAGCCGATTATAGACCATGTCGATAGCTCTTCCACCGTGCGCAAGATCGCCGTTCTCATAGGTGAGCGCCTCGGGGTCAAGGATGAGGGTTTCGATGCCGTTGCGGGCCAACAAGTCTCTCGCGAGCACCATGTCCGGATAGAGATACTGCCCAGATGCGTCCTGATCGAGAATAGCCAACCTGCCCGGACGGCCCTCCCGTCCCGTCGCCTGCCACTCAGAGATGAAGCTTTCAACAAGGACTGCATCGATTGCGTCCGAATCCGCGAGACGCGCATCTCCGCAAGCCTCAGCATGTTTCGCCGCAGCGCGCTGGAGCTCGCTGACCAGGAAGGCTCCGCCGGCATTTGTATTTATCTCAATGAGTTTGGGTCCGTCTTCAGAGATGTGAAAATCGTATCCCATGAACAGACCGCGTGCGCCGGTCTGAGCGCTGAAAATATTATCATTTGAGCGTGCCAGGGCGACCTCTTGATAAGACGTCAGGGATGCCACCGCTTCAATTGCAGACACTTGCGCCTGCATCGCCCGCAGGTCCGATGGTGAGACAAAAACGGCCGTGGCCGCAAATAGATTGGGCCGCGCCGCCAGAAGCGCCGAGAGCTCATCATTGCCGGCATGATCCAAAATGGCTTCATCAAGATCGGCCCTGCCGAGCGTCATGCAAAAGCAGGACTTGTTGAGGGAAATCAAATCACTTGCGCCAGGCAGTTCGCAGGTTTTATCGCACCGCATCAAAACCCCTTTCTGGGCGAGACTGAACCATCACACTCATCGCCTTTCTCCTGCTTATAGGCTGCGTTTCTGGACCGCGAAAGCCAGCCTGAATCCACGCAAATCTGATCGTGAGGGTTTGCCCGCCACGCGCCGTATCAAGACTGCTCACCTGATTTTTGATGCGCGAACTGGCAGGGGGATATCGACGATCATGACAGAACAATGGACCAGCGGATATGGCGTGATCGTCCATGATACCGAGACGCAGCAGCGACTTCAGAGTATCTTGCAGAACGCCGACCGCGGGCTTTTGGCGCTCACACAAACCGAGGCCGCAGACGTGTTCTCGGCGACGGACAGACTCGCGAATGCGGCAATGTGGCTCATCGCGCACATGTCATATGCACGTCGCGTCGACCTGTCTGGCGCACCCCTGAAGGCGGGGGATTTCAAACCCTCGCCAGAAGGCCATATGGGCGGATCGTTTAACATGGCGATCGCATTTGCAGGCTATCTCGCCGCCAATGCGTTGAGTGGCCATACCCGTGCTTGGACCCTTGGGCAGGGTCATTGCGTCGCTGCAATTGAAGCCATCAACGCACTCACAGGCGATGTCTCAGCCGCGCAGCAAGGGCGCTATGATCGCAGTGAAGCAGGCCTTTCCCGGCTCGTCAGTGACTTTTACGGCTATGCGATCACCCCCGATGGCCGCCCCGGCGTGCCGCTCGGCAGCCACGTCAACCCGAATACAGCTGGCGGGTTGTCGGAAGGCGGGTATCTTGGATTCACCAGCCTGCAATATATCCACATGCCATTGCTGGGCGAGCGCCTTGTCGCCTTTCTGAGCGACGGCGCTTTCGAAGAGCAGCGCGGATCCGACTGGGCGCCGCGCTGGTGGCGCGCCAGCGATAGTGGTTTCGCCGTGCCTGCGATGGTGCTGAATGGCCGGCGGATCGAACAGCGTACCGAAATCAGTCAGGAAGGCGGACTTGATTGGTTAGTCAAGCATTTGACCTTAAGCGGGTTCGACCCAATCATTGTCGATGGCCATGATCCCCTCTCTTATGCATGGGGCATATTGGAAGCGGAGGCCCGGCTTTCAAAACTGAGCGATACGGACGGCCCCTACCCCGCGCGGCTGCCTTATCTGATTGCGCCCTGCATCAAGGGTTTTGGGTTTCCAGGGGCTGGGGGAAATAGCGCGCACAATCTCCCACTGGAAGGAAATCCGCGCACCAATAAGGGCGCACGCGTGCTCTTCAATGAAGGCGTACAAGCGCTCTACACACCGCCTGACATGCTTGATGATGCGGTCCGGACCCTAAGCGTCCACAAAATACAAAACCGCATGTTGGAAAGTCAGAACGCCCTCGCCGTTCGCAAGGTTTCTGATCCCGTATTGCCTAGGTCAGACGCGCGTTCGCTCGGCACCCCCCGCCCAAATTGCGCAATGGACGCGATCGATCAGTGTTTCACCGAAATTGTGCGCGCCAATCCGCATTTGCGGGTCCGCGTTGCAAACCCTGACGAGCTTCGCAGCAACCACATGCCGCTGACGCTCGAGATGCTCAAGCATCGGGTCAATGCGCCTGAGCCCGGCACGCCTGAATCCAAAAATGGTCGCCTCATCACGGCGCTGAATGAAGAGGCTGTGATAGCTGCAGCCCTTGGCAATAAGGGCGGGCTGAATCTCGCAGTGAGCTACGAGGCCTTCGCCATGAAGATGCTCGGCGCGCTGCGCCAGGAGATTATCTTCGCGCGTCGACAGAAAGAACTCGGTCAAATTCCGGGCTGGATCAGCGTCCCGCTTATTGCAACTTCGCATACTTGGGAAAATGCCAAGAATGAACAATCCCACCAGGACCCGACACTGCCCGAAGCGCTGCTCGGAGAAATGTCGGAGACCGCTCGGGTGATCTTCCCGGTCGACGCGCCAAGCGCTGCTGAAGCGCTGCGCAACATCTATCGTGGGCGCGGCGAAATCGCCTGCCTCGTGACACCGAAACGAGATGTCCCAAACCTTCTATCCGAAGAGGAAGCCGAACACGCGCTGGAAAATGGAGCGCTCCACATCGCCGGTGATATCATGGCAGCCGACATTCAATTGGTCGCGATCGGCGCTTATCAGGCTCACGAAGCCCTCGCCGCATTCCAGCGACTCACTGAACGCGGCGTGCCATGCTGTGTCACCTTGATCCTTGAACCGGGCAGGTTCCGCATGGGACGCGACGCAATGGAGCAGGCATTCACAGCGAGCGAAGACAGGCTTGAAGCCCTTTTCCCGCGCGGGCTGGCAAGAGTGCTGCTGACGCATACGCGGCCCGAACCGATGACGGGTGTGCTGAGACGACTGGATGGCGGGCCGGAACAATTGCGCGCGCTCGGCTACATTTCTCGCGGCGGAACATTTGATGTCGCAGGCATGCTGTTCGCCAATCGCTGCACCTGGGCTCATACTGTCGATGCCGCCATGGCGTTGCTGCCGAAAAAAACTCTCGATCTCCTTTCGGAGGATGAACGGCGCGCCATTGATGGGCAAGGCGATCCATCCGCTCTCGAGCGCTCAAAACCTGTCCTGCGCCGGGAGCACGCATCATGACCCTCACCCTGACCAGTCTTGGCGGGGCTGGAACCGTGACCGGCTCACGCCATCTTCTTGAATATGAAGGTCAGCGTATACTGATCGATTGTGGTCTGTTCCAGGGCTATAAGGCGTTGCGCCAGCGCAACTGGGCGCCCTTCCCGATTGATCCAAAATCCATCGACGCCATTGTCCTCACGCACGCCCACATTGATCATAGTGGTTATCTGCCAAAACTGGTCAGAGAAGGTTATCGCGGTCCCGTTTATTGCTCGAGCGCGACCAAGGATCTTTGCGGAATCCTGCTGCGCGACAGCGCGTATATTTCAGAACGAGACGCCGAGCGGGCCAACCGCCTTCGCTACACCCGCCACAAACCGGCTCAGCCACTTTATACGATCGCCGACGCCGAAGCGGCGATTGAAAAGCTCACCCCAATCGACTTTCACCAGGACGTTCATCTCGCGATTGGGGCCGATATCTATTTACGCCGCGCCGGGCATATTCTTGGGGCATCGACCGTTGAAGTCCGTTGGGGCGGCAAAACCATTATCTTTTCTGGTGACCTTGGCCGCTATGACGACCCTTTCATGTTTGACCCTGAGCCGGTGCAAAATGCCGATTACGTCGTCATAGAGTCCACCTATGGAGATCGCACTCATCCGAAGCTCGATCCCATGGAACAGCTGGGTGACGTGATTGCACGCACCGCCAGGCGCGGCGGGACAGTGGTTATTCCAGCCTTTGCGGTCGGGCGCGCTCAACTCATTCTCTACCATATCTGGATGCTCAAAAAAGCGGGACGGCTCGAGAATGTCGCGATCTATCTCGACAGCCCAATGGCGATAAACGCAACTGAACTTCTCTGCACACACCTCGATGATCACAGATTTGCGCGGCAGGTTTGTGAAGAGACTTGCGCGATTGCGACTTATGCGCGTGACGTCGACGCTTCAAAAGCCATTACCAATGATCTGATGCCAAAGGTTGTGATCGCAGCGAGCGGTATGATCACAGGCGGCCGCGTTCTGCACCATATTCAGGCATTTGGTGGAGACCGGAAAAATACGATCCTGTTTGCTGGATATCAGGCCGGTGGCACGCGTGGAGACAAGATTCTCAAGGGCGCAAGCAAGGTCAAAATGTTCGGCCACGACGTTCATATCGGCGCCGAGATCGCCAGCCTGCCCGCTTTGTCAGCCCATGCGGATGCCGACGAGCTGATCTCCTGGCTTGGCGGCTTTGAAAAGCGTCCGGCAAAAGCATTTATTGTTCACGGCGAACCCGATGCATCAGAGGCGCTAAGCACGCGTATGCAGGATGAGCTCGGCTGGCGCACTGATGTTGTTGCCATCGAGAAGGCCTATGAGCTTGGAAGCGGCGACGAATGACGCAGGATAATCAACCCCACGCCGCCACGACCCTGTCCGCGCGACGCCTGAAATGGCATGCTCAGGACGAAGCGATCATTCTAATGCGGACCGACTGCCCGGTCTGCCGTTCAGAAGGACTGACGTCGCGCGCCCGTGTGCTGATCAGTTGCGACGGGCGGGACGTGGTCGCGACCCTGCACCAGATCGACGATGATTGGCTGGCCCTTAGCGAGGCTGGTCTTTCTGAAGCGGCTTGGAGCCGGCTTGGTGCCGAGCCCGGCGCAGATCTTAAAGTCAGCCACGCTCCAACGCTTCGGTCTCTCTCTGATGTGCGTCAACGGATGACCGGCAAACGGCTGCCAAGCGATGGATTTGACCGGATCGTGACTGATATCGCCGCCGGACTGTATTCTGATATTCATCTGGCCGCCTTTATCTCAGCCTGTTCCACGCTGAGCCTCGACATAGACGAAATCACCTCGCTGACCGGCGCCATGGTGAACGTCGGAGAGCAACTCGACTGGAATACCGACATGGTCATCGACAAACACTGCGTGGGCGGCCTACCCGGAAATCGCACGACGCCGATTGTTGTTGCGATCTTGGCCAGCCTGGGTTTGACGGTCCCAAAGACCTCCTCGCGCGCCATCACATCGCCCGCCGGAACTGCAGATACGATGGAGACGCTCACCCAAGTCGATCTGTCACTGCCAGACATCAGGCGGGTTGTTGAAAAGGAAGGTGGATGCCTTGCCTGGGGCGGCGCGGTCCAGCTCAGCCCGGCCGATGATATTCTCATCCGCATTGAACGGGCCCTCGACATCGACGCCGAAGGTCAGCTGATCGCGTCTGTTTTGTCAAAGAAGATCGCCGCCGGCGCGAGCCATGTGGTGCTCGACTTGCCCGTCGGACCAACCGCTAAACTGCGTAGTGCTGCCGGTGCCCGCGCCCTTGCCCAGCACATGACGATCGTTGCACGTGGGTTTGGCCTCAAGACCCATTGCGTGTTCAGCGACGGGCTCCAACCCGTCGGGCGCGGCATCGGACCGGCGCTCGAAGCCTGGGACGTGCTCAGGGTCTTGCAAAGAAGCAAAAGCGCGCCGCCAGATCTTCGCGAACGGGCGCTGACGCTGGCTGGCGCCGCCCTTGAACTTGCGGGCCGTGCCAAACCGGATACCGGAGCGGCCATGGCTCAGGACGCGCTCGACAATGGATCTGCCTGGTCGAAGTTTCAGGCCATATGCGCCGCTCAAGGCGGTTTGCGCGAACCACCACGCGCAGCGCAAACTGCGCCCGTCGCGGCAATTCGGTCAGGGGTCTTGAAAGCAATCGATAATAGAAAGCTCTCCAGGCTCGCAAAACTTGCTGGTGCTCCCGAACGCCCGGCCGCTGGTCTGACCGTTCACAAACGCCTAGGCGAACAAATCACGATTGGTGAGCCGCTTCTCACCATCCACGCAGAGGCGTCGGGCGAGATCGACTATGCCATGAGCTACGCTCACGCCAATGCCGGCCTCTTCACCATTGAGGGTTAACCCATGACGATTTACATTCCGCTTCCCGGTAATGAAGCTATGGCTTCTGAGCTTGCCAAAATCACAAGTTCTGAACTTGGCACCCTTGAACACCGCAGATTCCCGGACGAAGAGACCTATGTGCGCCTCACCTCAGATGTCTCTGGAAAAGCAGTCGAACTGGTTTGCACGCTCGCCCGGCCTGACCCGCAATTGCCAGGACTTCTTTTTGCCGCTTATACAGCGCGCGAGCTTGGCGCCACATCGGTTGGGCTGATTGCCCCCTACCTTGCCTATATGCGTCAGGATAAGAGATTTTCAGACGGCGAGTCTGTGTCATCAGGACACTTTGCCAGATTGCTCTCAGGTGCGTTTGAAAGGGTGGTCACCGTCGATCCGCATTTGCACCGCATCCACGATCTCAATGACGTTTTTTCAATCAATACAAAGGTTGTGCACGCCGCCCCGGCACTGTCCGATTGGATCAAGGCCCATGTCGACAAGCCGCTCATCATTGGCCCGGACGCTGAGAGCGAGCAATGGGTGTCCGACGTGGCCGACCGAGCGAGCGCCCCGCATCTTGTGCTCTCCAAAGTCCGCCATGGCGACCGCAATGTAGAAGTGACAGCGCCTGGCCTTAAAAACTGGACCGGCCATCAACCCGTTCTTGTCGACGACATTGCCTCTTCCGGGCGAACCATGATGGAAGCGGCCCGCCACTTTGAGACCGCTGGCTTTGCAAAACCGGTCTGCGTGATCGTCCATCCGCTCTTTGCCGGCAATGCCTATGAGGACCTTAAGTCTGTCTCGACACGTGTCGTATCGACCAATGCGGTCCAACATGCCTCAAATGAGATTTCGATCACGCCCTTACTGATCGGCTAGCCGCTGCAAAGAGGGCGCGCAGTTTGACCGGTCCCAACGGTCTTTTTGATAGAAATCAAACCGGCAGGGTCGCCATGCTTTATCAAACAAACCGGCTTTGGAAAAAAACGCCTGACCGTTTCACGGTCAGGCCTTCATGGAGTGTGTCATGAAACACAAAGCTACACGTCTTATCTCAACCTTGCTCACCACTTCGTTACTCCTGACGAGCATTGCCGCAGCTGAAACCCCAAACCCTCAGCTGGAAAAAGAACCAGCGGCACACATGACAGAGCGCGACGGCGTTCGACTGCACCTTGGCCTACGCAGCAGGATGCAAGAACACGATCTTGACGGTGACAGTCTACTCAGCCGCGCAGAGTTTGATGCCTGGCACAGCGCGAATTTCGCGCTGATGGATGCCGATGGCGACGGTCTGACGCTTGAGGATTTTCAAGGCGCGCAGCTCGGACCAGGCCCCTATGGCGCCGGCCATCATGCGCGCCGGGCGAAAATGCGTGAGCAGGCCGACCTGCGCAAGAAAGCACGTTTCCGACTCATGGACAGCGACGGCGACGGTGTTGTGACCCTCAGCGAGCATGACGCATTCACCGAGCACGTGTTTCTGGAAGCAGACGCCGATGATGATGGGTATCTCACTTTTCAGGAACTGCAGCAGCACAATCGCGGCATGTAAGGCATGCCAATCGGTTAAGTCCTACTGACCTCGGCGACAGTATTGCCGAGGTCAGCAAAGCGTTTTCAGAGCAACGCTGCTATTGAGCCCGTTTTAACTACTCGCCTTAACACCGAATGAAACAAGCTCAACATCGCACTAAAATCCGCAATACGCATTGCAGGCATCAGATCTCAAAGAACCCCTTGATACGTTCAGAATTGGTATCCCAGGCCATTGCCGGCCCTCCGCCGAGAAAAGCGCGTGAAAGAATATTGTTGCCGGCGACACAGCTCACCTCAGGTATCATGATGCAAGCCGGGCATGCGCCCCCGCGATGGTCGCATAGAGACCCTGATCCGCAGCGCAACGCGCGCGGATGATCAAGCGCGCTGAGCACTTCTAATCCATAGTTGCGCCACATCGCAGCGATATTACCCAAATCGGGCGTCATGCCTTTCCGGTAGATGACAAATGCGAGATCCGCCGGGAAAATGCGTTCTCCGAACGAGCCCAAATCAAGCCCGCTATACTTTGAGCAGGCATGAATAAGTTGATGCGAGAGCGTATGAAGGAGACCGAACACAAATACGGGCACATCCCGTTCCCGCCGTCCCGTTGTCTCAGAATAGGTTTCAGCAAACCGGCCAAAATCATTGTAGAGTTCAATGAGGCGCCCTCCGAGCTTTTGCCCGTCTTCCATTTGGAGGTCATCGCCAAGACCATTGTCGATCAGCCAGGTCCGCACGCGCGCTTCATCAAGTTTGATGTAAAGGGCTTCATTGCTTTGGCGAAGCACATAGATGGGACGCTTGCCTCCATCGATCTTCGGAAAACCGCAGAGGCGCACTGGCATTTGCATATGTTTCTGCATTGTCGTCGGCGTGGCTGACACACGGCTATATCCGAACGAATATTGAAGCATGTTCAAATTCCGCAGAAGCTTAAGCTCGGTAAATCCAAGTTCTGTCTTCCTGAGGATCACCTTTTTGAGTTCGGCGAGGCGCGCGGCGCTGTCGCCGCTTGGCTGAAGATCTTCATCTGGACTGGTTAAGTCCACGACTGGACTAATGGCATCTTTGGAGACGGGCACATCAAGCTGCTCTGAGCGCAAGGTCTCATGCTCAACCCCGAGCCGTATTGGGTCGAACTTTCGGGCATATTGTGACCGATGTCGAATTTGGCGTGAGAGCGCGGCAGGCGGTTGCGGTCCACCTTTTATCCAGCCTTGATCGAAAGCAGTCTGCCGATAACCCGCAAGGGACGTTTTTAGTGCCTCGATCGCCGCTTGGATACCGCTCGCTTCAACGGTCGCCAAGGCTTTTCCGGCTTCTTCGATCTTCGCGGCGAGATCGAGTGCGGCAGGCTGGTTCACGCCCTGCAACGCCTCGATAATTGCCCCATCATCGGCAATCTGCGCGGGATAATCGTAGAGTTTTAGAAGCCTGGTCGTAAGCTCCTCAATTTTGTCATCTGCCATTAAATCGATGTGCTCGGTCGACTCGTAGGAGATCATTTGTTCCGATTGCACATAGTACAGACTGTTGGCCCGGTATGAGACCGGCAGCATATTGATTTCTTTGAGCGTTGAGCGATCCTGCACATAGCGATCATGCAGCCACTTTAGCGAGTATTCGTCCTTCTGGATCAATCCGCGTTGTTCGCCGCAATGACAATGGAAATACCAATCCCGGAACTTTCCGGACCGGCCTTTGTGAAGCTTGAACGCGCATTTCAGGCCAGCAGCGCAACGGCCGGGAAATTGCTGATTGATGCCTCCATTCGCATCGGAGTCTTTTCGAAATGGCGAGAGAGGATCAACCCGCCCCGACCAATGCGCAAATACGACATCAAGTTGTCTCCACTCATGGACACCGTCGCTGGCGTCTTCGCACGGCGCCACATTCCTAAATTTTCCGTCGGCGTGCGCGAGTTCTTTGAGCTTTACTTCGTGCACAAGTGAGCAGTTTGCGCACACCAAGAGGAGTGGATCGGGCCGATAGGCCAGCCTGTCCGGTTTGCAATATTCGAACCTCGCGCCATCGAAGCCAGGTTTGCCGTCATGATCGAGAAAAACCTGATCATCAAGCGCTTGCCGGTTCTGAACAGGCGGATCCAGGCGGACAGTTGCTCGGCGGAGCCAGTTTTGAATAAATTCTAAAACGCCTTCGTGAATCTGATTTTTTTCAGCGCGTGTTATGCTTGTATCCGGGCGTGCAATCGGCACAGAGCGGCATGCGCCGACGCCCCCCTCAAAGGTGAAGTGCTTGTCGGGGGCATAGGTCGTCGCGATCTGATTTTGCGATCGCTGCATCGTGAGTTTCACCATTTATCTAGCCTCCAAACTCGTCGTCTAATTCTGATCCGTCACCGCGTTGCCGACGCAGAAACTTCATCGCCTCTTCGATGTCTTGCTGATAATCGGGGTCGTTGCGCATCGCTGGACGAGACGCTGCAGGCGTGATGAGCCCAGCATCTTCCACATCACGCAGGGACATCATTGGGCGACGTACTTCTGTCGTACTGTTCCAGAATTCATGGAGCTTTCCGCCGAGTTCGGCTGCATCACCTGTAAACATATCGTACATGGCGTGCGCCTCCCTTGTGACCAGCGTTCGGTAGTAAGCCGTATTGGCTGGTAGTCCGATATGAGCCGGCCCCCGCCCTTCCACGCCAATAGCGCCAAGTACGAAGTCGACGAAATTCGGAAGCAGTTTCTTGCGACGTTCTACAGGATCCAAATAGGCGTGAATGTGATCCAGGCGCCAGAATTGCGGTGCCTTTGTCTTGTCCGGCGCGTTCGCAAAAAGCCGCGGCTCAATAACGCCCATGAGCCAAGCCTGGAACAGGCTTGGCATAACGCGTTTGACGGCATGCGCTGCCCACCGATCTATCGCAGGCGGCGAAATCATCCGCTCCAGGAAACGATGAAAGGCTGTATGGGTTTCGACCACATATCGGTCGCGGCGTGATTGTGGGGTCGGCACAAGAAGGCTGAATCCAACATGGGTACGCCCGACCCGAGAGGATGCCTGAATGTATTCTGCGATATTGCTTGGAATGCCGGCAAAAATCATCGCATTGAACCGGTCAACATCGACGCCGTGAGAAATTGCAGACGTCGCAACAATGTTTCGCAGGCTCTCTCCCAGCGGAACAAAGTCTCCACTCGCGGTGCGGCTGCGCTCGGCCGCGCGCATGACGCGCTCTATCCCTTCCATATCGACACCGCCAGAGATCAAGTCGAGCTTCAGCTCATCGGCTGGCAAAGCATCATACTGATGGGTCTCGCGTGAGACGGCCTGGAGCGCGTCAAGGACGACATCTCCGCCCTTTTTATTGGTGACATAAGTCAGTGCGACCCGATGCAGATCAACAAGGCTCGCGATTAGATCAAATCGCGCCTGGTTTCGCTGTTCCGTTAAAAGCTGGCGCCGCTGCGACGAAACCGGGTCGGCCTGCGTCAGCCCCCTAATCAAGAGGTCGACAGCGGCAACCTGTGTGCTCGTATCACCTTCGTTCCAAAGGTCTGTGAGCAGCCCGGTGAGCGTCGCGTGCAATGCTGCGAGGATATTCACACTGGTAATCGTGTGGGTCCCGCCATTGGTCATGAATGAGACGTATACCCGCGACCAGGGCGCAAACGTCTCAATATCTTTCGTCGTCTCCAGCTGCGCACGGCGATCTGTCGCTTTTGGCGCTTTGGGCTGTGAATAGAAGGACGCATAAAGATCAGGTCCTGGATACGGAAACTGGCGGCACGCGCGTTGATAGAGCATCTTGGTTTGCCGGGCCGGGTCCGACACTGTCGCGGTTGCGGCAATCACTTTGGGCATCCGAGGCAGGCCGCGCGCTCCATCTGCGCTGGATCGCCGTACCACCATATTCCCGAGCAGATCGCTATTGTGTTTGAAGACTTGTTCCAATGTGGTTTCGAACAGCCCCGCAAAAGCTCCGAGACTTTCTTCGAGAAGATGCGCCTCGTCCTGAATAATCAGCGCAGGCAAAGGGTCGAAGAAGAGTTGGTCGCCATCCTCATACAATGGCTGAAGGCTGCGGCGGCCTGTTGGAGGATTGTGGCTCTTGATGTCTCGCGGCGCTGATATCCTGTCCTGTCCGTTTATCGCCCATCGCCCGAGGCCAAACATTCCGAACACGCTCGAAATTGTGCTGTGATATTGTCCAATCAAAGCGAGCTTATCGATCGTCCCAAGGACAACAGCCGGCGCACGGGCATAGATGTCCTCATCCACGAGAAGAAAGGGCAGCGGTTCAAAGCCCTGGTCGGCGGTTTGAGTATTCCACTGACAGGTTTTGTTCAAACACAAGAGCGCAAGTCGATAGCGCTGATCTCCGCCCTCCGAGCGAACTCGGCGCAGCTCCGTCGGTTCGCTGCAGAACGGGCAAGTGGGCACCTTATTCAGCGCTCGGCGAACAGATTTATAGTCAGCCTCTTCAGCGCTTCCGGCAATTAGCGGCGACGCATTATCAAAGGGAACAGCCGTCAATCTCTCATCCATCAACCCATTCGGCGTATTACTTTTTCCAACCCAAAAACCCAATTGAAAAGGCGCACCTGGCACATTGTGAGATCGCCTCACCAATTCTGCATGAACAAGCAGTCTGAAGAGACGCCGGGCTTGTTGTACCGTGAGCAGACGAAGCGGATAACGCACCAGAGCGCTCACGCCGAACGTCTTTCCGCGCAACCTGTCCATGAACAAGAGGAAGGTTAGAGCCCCAAAGAATGCCTCTGATTTGCCGCCACCCGTCGCGAAATAAAGCAATGATGCGGTATCCTCGTCACGATCAGGGTCAAACCAGTCAGCATATGAATTTAGTCTTGAGGCAAAAGCAGGTAGCTGGGTCAGGATGAAGGCCATTTGGAAGAGCCGCCAGCTCTCAAATTTGACGTTGCCCTCTTCATCCTTGCCGGCCTCACGAAAACTCTCATTCGTCATCAACCAGGCCTTGTAAGGCACAGCCTTCTCGCATTCGCGATCATCCAAAAACGCTTGCCGAGCCTCAACCAGGATATCAATTCCTCGCTGGATATCTTTTTGCTCGGAGCGATAGGCCTCTATGTCGCGTTCAAAATTGCGCAACTCGTTTGCTTGATCGCTTGCCGATGTCACGCCTTCGGTCGGATCGGTATTTGCCGAAACATATTCAATCCAAGTGCCATATTCCTCAGTCAAGCCGGCGAGTTGCGCAGGATCGAAACCAGGGTCTGAAAGTGTGGCATAGTCGCGTGGAATGGCAGAATTTGAGCGCGGAACTTGCCGAGGCAGCACATAGCGCGGCGCCCAGCTTGTGCGCAAAAATAATTTATCACCCTGGCTCGCAGCAGAGACGCCGCAATTCACACCGATCGCTGGCTGGCTCATATATCGCTGATAGCGGTAACTCGGCTTCACCCGGTCAAGCGGCATCATGATCAAGGCCTGCGACGCCAAAGCGACTTTTAACTCAATTTGGAAACAGGCGGGTTCGATCAGCGCCTGCTGACTGCCAGCCGCGCGTTTGCCGCAATGCTCCAAAGAAACTCGAACGAGGCTTTGATTATCGTGCCGACGGTCAAAACTGGCGCTGACCAGGAGGCGCAAGTCAAACGGATCCGGCAAGAGCTGACGCGCATCCACGCTTTGGTGTCTCGCAGTTTCGAGGAACGCTTCCCAGCTTTCACGATCGACGCAATTTGAAGGTGCGATCCGCACATCACGATAAGCGCGCTTTCGTCCTTCGTCTGTGTCCAGCCACGCCTGAACGCTTGTCTTTATTCGCTGTTCAATCTCATTGGAGATAACATCACTTTGCAATGAGAGATCGTCTGACAAATTGATGGCCCAGGGCCCGAGTGAAACAGGCACGCGTATCCAGACTTCCGGCGGGCGTTGGCGCTCGGCGAGCGCGTCGGACAAGTTTGGCACAGCGCGCGCATAAATGCGGTCGGACTGATCGCTGCTGCTGTTGCTGTCCTCCTCATCCTCAGGGTCTGCGTTGATATCGTCTTGTTCAACATCTTCTGTGGCCCGTTCAGGCGCAAGTTCCTCGAGATTTGCGCTCGGTGCCGGAAGGCCAAGCCGAGAACAAGCAGCAGCATATGCGGCCTGTTTGTCCGCGAGGTAGTCTTCGTAGGATCCGCGGCTGCGCCCATTGCTGTCACGTTTTGCCATGTGTTCACGCACGGCGGCCCGCAGCTCACGTTGAATTTCAGGTGTGGGCTGAAAAACAGGCACCAGACCATAGCCTGGAGTCTGGATCTCATCCCACTCAGGTAGCGCCCGCACATAAACCGCAATCGAGGCGGACACTTCAATCTCGTCTGCCTCTGAGCGCGATACCGTAAAGTCGAGTCCATGCGTGTTGATCCGGATATCACTGGTCTCATCATCCTGACCGGTCGGGTCGAAACCTGGCGCCAAAAAGCCAGACACAAAATGTCGACTTGGTTTGCGGCCAAAAACCATGGCACCGGTCGGTCCAAAACCACTGACCCGTTCAAAAGTCAGATTGATCAAACTATCGCATACAGCTTCTTTCAGCGTTTCGAGATCCCCATGGGCGGCATCATTCAAGACAACCGGCTTCATTGTACATCCTCCTGGGCCAACGCGACCTCGGCGATTTCTGTAAAATATTCAGACGACAGATCATGTATGAACTCGATCAGCTCGCCAGCTGCTGGATTGTCCCGGCGCAATGCATCTGGATCGACAAGTGCAGCAGTATAGAGCCGCCGCATCTGGAACCCTGAGCGGATGCGCGTGCTTCGGGTCGCTAGAATGCCGTAATGCCAATAAACATCCCCAAGCGCTTTATCGACCTTGAGCACGTTCATAAGGGCCGCAAAATGGGTGTATGTTCGCGGCGCTTGCGGGATCCGTAGCTCAACAGGGATATCACCCTGCCGGTCAATATCGATCCACCGCTCGACGCTGGAGACGGTCGGTTGATCGCTGGCCGTTTGCCCAAATTCGGGGTGTAGGCGCTCTGCCTTTTGCCGCAAGCTTGCGCCGGGTAGCTGCGCGGCGCGCTGGCGCACAAGTTCATGATAGTCAGACAAAAGCGGTACAGCAGCGGCCCGAAACGATTTAGCTGACGCAATCGCATCGATAAAAGCTGGGCGCGGGACCAGGACTTCCCGGCCAGCCGTAACAGATTTTCCAAGCAGAAACTCGAACGTATCGAGCGACGCTCTTTTGCGCGCAACAAGCTGAGTTTCTGGTGTCACCCGAATGTCTTCGCCCTCGACGCTCATCAGTCGCAGAACCTCTGAACCACCAGAATAAGAGCGTCCGGTGAGGTCGGTTACGACACCTGCCGCACGAACGGAGTCGCCAAGATCAAATTGCGGAAGTGACGCGACATTCCGGTCAAGCGCGGAACGAACCCGCGTGATCATATGGGATATGCGAGCATGAGGCGGCGCGGTCTTTGGCGCAAGCTTGAGAACCGCAGCGCCATAGTCGGCCAGAAACTTCCCGCTGGATGCATCACAGAGAAGTTCCACTTTTTTCGGGCACTGGTCGCCGGCAAATACAGCAAGGCAAACCTGCGGGGGCGGCGAGAGAAGGAGGAGATGCCCAAATGGCCGCGTCGAGGCCGCCGCGACAGCTATTTCCGCGGCAGCTCTTTGCGGTGCGCTAATGTCGAACTTCTGACCCAACTTCTCCAGAACGGGTTCCAGCGAAGGGTCGTTTTCGATCCAGGTCTCCAATGCGCGGGCCGCAGCTCTGCTTTGGGCAATCACCAAGGTCCGTGTCGCGCGTTTGGGAAGCGCACGGAGCCGGTTCATTAAGTCTTTGCCGATGGTTTCGCGCGCGCTTCGAGACAAGCCACGAGCAAGTTCACCAGCCCGCTCCGCAAGCGCTTCAACCGCCGCTTCGTATCGATCCGCCTGCGGCGCAGCCGATCTTAGATCAGCCAAAGCGCCAGTGATATTGTATGCTTCAAGAATTCGGCGCTCAGCGCCTGTGTCCCCGGTCGCGGTGAATAATGCGCCAAGTTCGGACTGTGAATACGGCGCGTTCGCCATCGCGCGCAGTTTAGACAAACAAACGCTGATCGCTCGTGCGACCTTCCCATCTGCGATCTTAATTGTGTCGGTTCTCAGTTTGAGCGCGTCAGCGGCAAATTTCGCCAGATCACTCGCGAACACGTCGACAACCAGCTCAGGTGCCTCAACTGTCGCGAGTGCATCATTATTGACCGGCCCATCCTCGATTAGTCCCAAGGCGGTCTGGTGATTGAACCGAACGGGTAAAGGTTTTGTACGACGACCCTTTTTGGCTTGGGGCGAAAGCTCGTAGCGCGCAAACTGCGCGACGAATGGATCATCGGTGACGGCAATCACGGGCAGATCTGTGTCGCCATGGCGCAATCTAGCAACTGCATTGACCACATTTGCTCGCCAGGTTTCTCCGAGTCTCGCTCGGGCTGGATACTGTAAATCAATCAAAAGAACGTCCGGCTTGCGCTTGGATGGCGCGCTATAAGCGATCCAACTCCCCGGGGCGCTCGCGCCGTGCAAAGTCGAGATCAGCCATGGTGTCAAAGCTTGATCAACGGCCTCAATCCGTTGCCAGTCTTCCGCTCCTCCTTTGCCCATCAGGAGGCGCGACAGCCTGCGGCATCTGTCAAGAAATGTCTGCTCCGGCCCGACCAGCTGACCATTGGGCTTGATTGAGCGTCTTGCAATGATTTCGTGGAGTGTTGGATGGCCGCGGTCGCGTGTGCGTTCAACAACCGCCTGACCTCGCTTGAACTGCTCTAAAGCATTCGGCCGTAATTCACTCATCAATGAGAGAATGGCGTGGTAGCGCGCCCTTATATAGTCGTCATCTTTTTCGGTCTGCCGGAGCGATTTAAAGGTTGCATCCAGCCAAGGCCGATTGGTTTCAAGCAGCCATTCCCGATCAACAAGCAGACTCTTTTGATTACCGCCTGTCCGTGCACTGGCGGGATAGAACAAGGTTGTCAGACCTGCAAACCTGTCTGGACCCTCAGCCAATTCGCACAATACCGACAGCCCATGAAGGGCTGCCACACCTGGCAACCGGTTCGGCCAATTGAATATGACAGTCGACTGGCGATCTCGAACCGCACTGCGAAACTGCTCCACCGCTTCTGAGATATCAGGTTCAAGCGTTGCAGACTGCAAACTCGCCGGGCGGACAAATCTCAATCCGTCAGCCCGAAAGAAGGCTTGGGGCGGACGATCTTCAACCGGATCTTTGGACACCCGGCGAGCATTGGCATTAAGCCGCTTTTGCAGGGCTTCGAGCTGAGCCTTTTTCCGATCGGCGTCAGAATGGTCACCGGGGGCTGGCTTTGAATGCCTTCTTCGCCGTGCCATTACTTATACGCCTTCTCGAGGGCGGCCTCAAACCTTGCAAGGTCGGGCGTCTTAAAGATGGTCGTTGAAAGGCGAGCCAGATCGGGCAGCGCCAACGTGCGCAACGCCGTCACGTTGACGCTGTTAGACGATAGCAGAGACCGCAACCTCTTGTCCACAGCACCTGACGAAAGCACTCTCAAAAGCGATTGCAAATCGACAGCTTGATCTTGCCCCTCAAGGGGGGAAACGACAACAACGTGGTTCTCACCATAAAAACCGCCATAGGTATCGATCCATGACCGATCGACGATTCCAGCGCGGATACGCCGAGCCTGATCTCCGCTCGTTGTTCTTTGGAGCACGATTGAGGGTTTGACGATTGGCGGGGTTGCGCGTTTCGTGGAAACGAATGTGATTTTTCCTTCTCCGGGCGGCGAACGGCGCGAAGCTGGCGCAACTGTAGCACCGGGTTTGATAACGTGTCCCCATACGAGCGGAACGGCATGTTTTCGTTTGCGTCGGATCCCCTCGCTCAATCCAGTATCTCGATTGTGCACGATAGAACCGCATGTCACGGCATAGCCATACGATTCCAGTGTGACGTGTCGCGCAATACCGGCTACGGTCGGACGCGGCAGCCAGGGGTCGGGCGCGCCAGGCGAAATTTCATAGTCCTCAGAAGCAACCCAGTTGAGATCGCGCCCAACCGCTCGCGCGGACGCGCAATGGCTTTGAGGCGCGCTGGTCTTGCGGCAAACAAGCAAACAAACATCTTGAGAAACGTCGCGAAAAAATTCTTTGCGTTGCGCGATCGTATCAATTGCAAGAACTTCGGCATGTGAAGAAATGTGCGCCCGAAGAGACGAGAAATACATGCCCGTGATAAAGCTCGTCGGGATCAATAAGGCCATTGTTCCGCCGTCCCGGAGCAATTGCAAACTCCGCAAAATGAACAAGGCATAGAGATTTGCGTAGTTCGCGAGCGTCGACTTTGCCCAGGCGGGCATCCGTCGTCTTTGGTGTGGTGACAAGACGCGGTAAGGTGGATTGCCGATAACACAGTCAAAGCTTGCTTCTGCGCCAAGCTTCAAGCCGTCTCCAGTTTCAACCATCGGTGTGGCATCAATGCCGACAACACTGCGCGCCGCCGCACGGGCGAAGTCCGCCAATCCAGGATCGATCTCAACACCAAAAACAGTATCAAGAATGCTGTCCGGGGCGGCGCCCTTAGTCAGCTTACGGTGTGCGATCGGCCCAATAAAAGATGCTCCGCCTGCCGCTGGATCAATAAACCGGTCACTTTGGAAATCGACACCAAACTTTTCAACGCGGTCTAAAACATACTCGCTAAGCCGCGGCGGCGTGAAAAACATTGCGAGCCGTTTCCGGCGCGCGGGTGGCTGAGCCAATGCGTAAACAAGCGAAGCAGAATAAATCCGCTCCAGAGTGCTCAATGGCTCGCAATAGCGCCGTATCGTGTCATTTTTCGCCTGTTCTGATGCCAGCAGCTGTTCGCAATATGTCGCCCATGCCAGATTTCTATCGGTCAGATTGAGGCGTCCCGGCTTGTCCGACCGGATCGTCTCAGCGCCAGACGTCAGGGACTCGGCGAGAAACAGTGCTTCAGTCAGTTTCAATGATGCCCTCCCTTGTGTCTTCGTGAAGACCCGGCCCGTCTCTATTACGCCGCCGCCGGTTCGTCCCCCTACTGCATGATCAACGCCCCGATGTTTCTTTGCATGAGTCGCATCCATTTTGCATAAAGCCTGACAAGCCAACGCACAATCTAAGCGCGAACTTATTTGCGGTTAGACTGAAAAATTATCTTCGCGCTGCCGTTCAAAACCCGACAGTATTATCGGTTTACTTGCCGCGTGTATTTCTGAGCTTAAAGACGAGCGCCGATGAAAGCGCTGGCCGGGCGCTCAGTTCGGCTCGAGGAAGATAAACGGCGCTGGCTCTTTCAGCGCCCAAGGATCTTCGTCATGACCGGCGATATCGTCCCAGTTTAATTCGCCGGTTTCGCAGCCTTGATGAACTGGGAAATCGAGACGCTCGCCTGGTGTGTCGGGCAGCATCATTCGGATCTCAAACTGTTCATACGCATAATCTGGGAATGTTCCGCCCGACCAGGTCACGGAACCAACGACGTCTGTCACTTCAAACCCATGTAACAGGATCGGTTTATCCAAAGTGACCATCGATACTTCGACAGTCCACCCTGATATGGCCCTTGGGGTCACGCGGGTGACCCCTTCCGGAATGATAACAGTAACGCGATTGGTCGGCTCGCCGTCACAGCCGTGCATCACGCGCAATTGAGCCGTATGAAACGCACCCGCCGCAGCTTCGGTCTCGTTGAAAACCACATGGGCTTGCGCCGAACTGGCGATGGATAATGCGGCGATCCCCAATTTGAAAAAGTGCTTCACAAAAAGCTCCTTAAGCTGATTATACCGCGCCGGGTCCAGTCAGAGTTGTCGCAGCAGCAATGACCAAGAGAATACCCGCAAAAACAAGAATGTCAGCGCCAAGCGAGCGCTTGAGACTCGCCACGCCGCTTGGCGCATCGTTCTTCAATAGATGCGTGATCCGCAATTTATTCCAGGCGCCAATCGCAAGCGCCAGAGTGGCGAGCAGAAGCTTTGCAAGCAGCAGCTGCCCATACGAACTGGAAAGTATCGCTTCAAGGGATCCAGCCAGTCGGAGGGCCAACCATATACCAGAAACGAATAGGAACGGGACACACCAGAGCGCAATTTTGCTGAAACGCTCCATTCGCGCATGCACGAGATCGGCATCTAAACTGGCATGGGGCCAAAGCGTAAACGGCGCGACGATCCAGAAACCAGCTATCAGCGCATGTACGCCAGCAAACCATGGTGCCAGGCCCGGCGTATCAAGCCCTTGGGTGTGTCCGCCGAGCCCAAAACCGGCGGCGATAAGGAGGGCGGCAGGTAGCCTAAGATATTTCAGAGGCGCCAAGCTTGACGCCGCGATCAGGCCCCCGCCAGCCAAGAACGCCATCGCCTGGGAGCGATTGGCGGGCCAGATCCAGCTAAAGGTGTCCGGCGAGAAGGCTGCACTCAAACCGCCCGCCAGTTGTGCATTCAAAAGAGCGAGCCGGAGAGAGACGGCGATGATCAGGCCAAGGCCAAGGATGACCAACCATCGCCGAGGCGTGACGATTGCCGCAGCGCTATGTAGCGCCGCGCCAAGACCCATAAGCGCGGTGAGATAAAGTCCGAACTTCGAAAACAAGACCAGAAGCGTCAGCATTCAAGACGCTTAGCCGGTGATGGTGAACGATACTTCACCTTTCATGACGTGCCCATCTTTAGCCACCGCCTGCCACTTCAAAACGTATGCGTCTGCCACGAGGGGCGGCAATGCGACGGAAAAATCCTTTTGCATGCCCCGGGGGGGATCAAAGCTGATTGCCACCGCTTCACCGGCCAGGGTTTCAAGCTCGAGCCCGGCGAGACCAACGGCGCTACCAAAACTGAATTCAAATGCCGACGGCGCGCCCGATAGAGTCGCGCCATTTTCAATATTGGCCGCTTGTATCGTTGTGTGAGCCAGAGCCGGCGCGGCGAAGAGAATTGCTGCGATCGCTGCCATTGCGAACATTTTTCTGCCAAGCTTCATGTTGGTGCTAGTCCTTTTATCGGTTCCATCCAATATCTGCATACGCCGGTCACGCGTCGTACCCTCAACAAAAAGCTATATCAGACCCGCGATTAGAGTCATTGACGGAGTCTCAGCGTGCTCTTGACGCGGCACGCGCTTTAATCATTATACCCCCAAGAGGTATTTCAATGAAACCAGATACGCGCACAAATGTCACACGCCGCCTTTCCCGGATCGAAGGACAGGTTCGCGGCGTTGCTAAAATGGTCAATGAAGATCGCTATTGCGTCGACATTGTCCGTCAGGTCCAGGCGATCAAGGCCGCGCTGACCAGTCTTGAGACGGTGATGCTGGACGATCACCTGGAAAACTGCGTCGAGAGCGCATTGAAAGGCAACAGCCTCAAGGCAAGGCGAGAAAAGGTCGAAGAACTAGTCGCCGTATTGGGTGGACGTCGAAAATAGCAGCGCCGTTAGATCACATGCCCGTATGGGGTATTTGTTTCTTTAGACAATTCGGGTATAGGCGATGCAATGATGTCATTTGCCCGCCTTCTCTCTGTCTTTGCGATAATCGCAATGATCAGTGCGCCGGCAATGGCCTGCTGTTTGACAGGCCATGATGACGCCGCGCATGTAGAAATCGCCGCTCATCACGACAGCGCGGCGAAGTCCGACACTGATACCTGCCATGATCATATGGCTGGAATGCAGGTCGATCAGACGCCTGCCGCTCCTTCGGACCCTGATTGTACGGGATGTTTTGACTGCGAAACCACGCTTGCGAGCGCTGATGACGCGCTTCAGCCCACATCTTTTAGCGCGGCTCAGAGCGCCGATCTGGTGACCATGCTCACGGCTCGGTTTTCGGGATTTGACACACCGCGCCTCGTTCTGACAACTGGTCCGCCCCTATTGGACCTTGTCGCCAAACCAACACTTGTTGAACTCAAGCAAATCCTCCTGATCTGATTGACGTGAACACGCCTTGCCGCACGGTCGCTGACCGAGTGCGGCTTTTCCGTTGTTCGCTCGCCTCCTTTGATTGGAGATCAGGATGTATAAACCCCCTATCTATTCCCTACGGCCTGCACTGACTGCGCTCGTGCTGGCCACACTCGGTCCCTCAGCCATCGCCCAAAGCATGGACGAACTTGAAGCGCGGCTATTTGATCATCCTGCTCTGGACGCCATGCGCTATGGTTCAGATGCTGCGCGCGAACGCGCCCAAGCCGCGACAGGCCTGCCTGATCCAGTGGTCTCGCTTGGGATCAATAACTTCCCAATCTTTGATCCCTCTTTCGATACATTTTTGCCGACAAATAAGGCGATCGGCATTCGCCAGCAGATTCCAAACAGGGCGGGCCGAGAGGCCCGATCCGCAGAGGCTCTGCGCCGGGCCGTCCAGAATGATGCCGCGACAGATATGCGATTCGCTGAGTTGCGCGCTGCATTGCAGATTGCGCTGATCGAGAAACGGCGGATTGAAGCTCAACGTATCCTGGCGGAAGAACGTGATGCCAAATATGCGGAACTCGAAGAGATCGTCCAAACAGAGATCGATTCTGGGCGACCGGTTGTTTTTCGGCTGGCTGAGATTGATGTCGAAAGGGCTGAGGTTGCCCGAACCCTGGCCGAGCTGGAGGGGCAGCTAAGCCAGGTCGACGCTCAGCTGATCGACCTCGTGGGTTTGGTCCCGGCAACGCCTGCTCCGGCGCTCACGGTCCTGGACTGGAACGGAGACGCTCAAGCCTTCCACCTTGTCCGCGTCGCCGACAAGGCGATCGATGTCGCCGACGCGGGCGTTGACCAGGCGGAAGCTGACTACCAGCCCAATTGGGGCGCGCAGCTGACTTATCAGCAACGCGATCAAGGCAGCGGCGCACCGGGGTCGACCTTTGCAGGTGACGATTGGGTGTCCGGGGCGGTAACATTCACGATCCCGCTCTGGGCCGAAAGCCGGCAGGCCCCTGCGCTACGCGCGGCAAAGGCCGACCGAGAGGCGGCTCGCGCGCGCTACATGGCCGCCGCAAGAACGGCCTCAGCGCAATATGCCGCTTTCGATGCAACGCGCCGCGCGGCTGATGAGAGTATTGCAGTTTTCCAACAGAAAATTGACGCGATCGCCGACCAGGTCGCCGCGCAACTGACCACATATGAGTCCGGCATTGGCGACTACTCTCCAATCATTGATGGCGAAATCGCCACCATCGCCCTTCGCGCGCAGATCGCGCTTGAACAATCCCGCCGCGACAATGCGATCGCGCGGATGAACGCTCTATTGGTGACCCGATGAAACAGACACTTCTCCTTGGCGCATCCGCGCTCGGTCTCCTGCTCTCCGCCTGCAGCGGCGAGCAGGCGCTTCCCATCAGCCAAACCGCAATGGCGCAAGCCGACAGCCAGCCCGGACAGGCGCAGCAATATACCTGCCCGATGCACCCCCATTACATCTCAACCGACCCCGACGGCTCATGTCCAATTTGCGGCATGGATCTCGTCCCTGTTGCAAGCGACGGCGCCGCGACCGGCGATGGCTCCATCGTCGTCGCTCCGGAAATGATCCAAACAATGGGCGTTCGGGTGGCGGTGGCGGAAACGGCGTCCTTCGGACAAACCGTGCGCGCGTTTGGGACCGTGGAAGCGGATGAACGGCTGGAAGCTGTATCTGCGTCCCGTCTCGAAGGTTGGATTGAAAATCTCACCGTTCGCGCTGAAGGCGATACGGTTCGCCCTGGCGCCCTGCTCTACCGCGTTTACAGCCCAGAACTGATCGCTGCCCAAAAAGACTATGTCGCCTCGCTAGCCATCGGAAATGAAAACCGGATCGCAGCCGTCCGTCAGCGTCTGCGATCGATCGGCATGCAGAATGCCGCGATTAGCCGTCTTTCCGAAACCCGCGAAGTGCTTGAGCGTGTCCCGGTCTATGCCGAAGCTGGCGGCACAGTCGATAAGCTTCAGGTGCGCGAAGGCGATTACGTTAAGCCCGGTACGCCAATTCTGCAGCTTCAGTCCTATGCTGATGTCTGGGTCATTGCGTCCATTCCCGAGCAGGATTTGGCATTCATCGATACGGGCATGCCCGTCTCGCTCGACTTTCCGAGCGCGCCTGATGCGGCGGCAACGGGCCGGGTGGATTATATTTATCCAACCATTAACTCGCAAACGCGAACCGGCGATGTCCGTATCGAGATCGATAATTCACAAGGCTATCTGCGCCCGGGCGCATATGCTGACATCCGGTTCGACCTTGGCGGCGAGACGCGCCTGGCGGTCCCGACCGAAGCGATCTTGCGTGATAGCCGCGGAGCCCATGTCATTATGGCCCTCGGCGATGGCAGGTTTGCCGGGCGCGCCGTACGCACCGGCGTCTCAGCAAATGGCCTCACCGAAATTCTGTCGGGATTGGTTCCAGGGGAACAAGTCGTCGCCAGCGGACAGTTCATGCTCGATAGCGAAGTCAATTTACGCGAAGGATTTTCCAAACTTCAAGCGCCGCCCGCTTTTGCCGCCGGGCCGGATACGCCGCTCTCACAGCTTCCGGTGGATGCCACCACGCTCGCAGAGATCGATCACTTTACTGACATGGCGCTCTATTTTCACGAAGCGCTGACCGATCGCTACAAGATCGATCCCTACTTCGTGGATCCGGCCCTCGGGCTGGGTGAAACACTGCGTACACGATTTGCTGACACCAAGCTGGTCGGCATTCTGGAGCCGGCAGAAACAGCTCTGCGGGCCGCGAAAGCCGCCCGTGAAGGCGATGCGCTAGCCGCAACGCTGGCAGACTTGATGACGGCGCTTGAACCTTGGTTGCTGGAAGGCGCGCCCGTTCACTATCAAACAGCTGGCCTGGTGCTTTACCGCGAGACCGACACAGATCGCCTCTGGGTGCAGGAAGGCGGCGCGGCCCGCAATCCGTACGGAAACGGCGCTGCCGAGACCGTTGATTGGCCCGACCCCATGGCGGGGATTGAAGTGCCCGACACCGAGCGCGGCCCTATCGATCCGCATGCTGGTCATCGGTAGGAGCACGCCATGTCAGACCCCCACAGTGACGATCTTGCCGGACGTGATCCCTCCAAATCTGGGATCGCGAAGCTCATTTCTTGGTCGATTTCAAATCAGCTGATCGTGCTGACACTGGCCGCGGCGCTGGCCATCTCTGGCTGGCTGGCGCTCGATCGGACGCCGCTCGACGCGGTCCCTGATTTAACCGATACCCAAATTATCATCCGAACAGACTTTCCAGGCCAAAGCCCGCAAATCGTTGAAGACCTGGTCACCTACCCACTCTCAACCAACATGCTCGGTCTTCCAAAAACAAAGGATGTGCGCGGCGCATCCATGTTTGGCACCAGCTTTGTCTATGTCATTTTCGAAGATGATGTGGATCTGTATTGGGCCCGCTCACGGGTCGTCGAAGCGCTTTCGCGGCTTGGCTCAGAGCTTCCGCCAGGCGCGGTGCCGCAAATAGGTCCGGACGCCACGGGCGTTGGCTGGGTCTATCAATACGCACTGGTCGACAAGACCGGTGGCACCGATCTGGCGCAGCTGCGATCCTTGCAGGACTGGTTTCTGAAACTGGAGCTGGCAGGAGTTGAAGGTGTATCCGAGGTCGCCTCGGTTGGCGGATTTGTGCGGGAATATCAGGTCCTGATCGACCCCAACCGGCTACGCGCCTACGATGTGCCGCTTCGCCGTATCAGTGAGGCTGTCAAAGCCGCCTCCAGCGAAGTCGGCGGACGCGTTCTGGAGCAAGGCGAAAGCGAGTTCGTCATTCGCTCATCGGGCTATGTTGATGACAAGGCCGATCTTGGAAATGTGGTTGTTTATGCCCTCGACGGAACGCCGGTTCTTCTGTCTGACGTCGCCCGCATCATAGAAGGTCCGGCGCTCCGGCGCGGTATTGTCGAGCTGAACGGCGAAGGTGAAACAGTTGCCGGTATCGTCATCATGAGAGATGGCGAGAACGCCTTACAGGTTATTGAGCGCGTCAAAACCAAGCTTGCGGATCTTCAACGCGGCCTCCCGGATGGGGTGGAGATCGTCACGGTCTATGACCGCGCGCCCCTGATCGAAGGAGCGGTGGAATATCTTCAACACAAATTGATTGAAGAAGGGATCGCGGTCGCGCTCGTAATCCTCATTTTCCTCCTGCATGTGCGCTCGTCTTTTGTCGCGATCATCACTTTGCCACTCGGTGTCCTGGGCGCATTCCTGATCATGTCCTTTCAGGGCGTGACCGCAAACATCATGTCCCTTGGCGGCATTGCAATTGCGATCGGCGCGATGGTGGATGCCTCGATTGTCCTGGTTGAGAATGCGAGCCGAAAGCTCTCAGAACTCGATGAAAAGCCAGATGCCAAATTGCATCGCCAAACCGTGATCGCAGCGGCCCAGGAAGTCGGCCCGGGGATCTTCTTCTCGCTCTTGATTATCACAGTGTCTTTCTTGCCCGTCTTCGCCCTGACCGGTGAGAGCTTCCGGCTGTTTTCCCCCCTGGCCTTCACCAAGACCTATGCGATGGCGTTCGCCGCGATCCTGTCCGTTACGCTGGTGCCCGTTCTGATGCTTTATCTGATGCGCGGGCGAATGCGCCGCGAACAGGAGAATCCGGTCAACGCCTTTTTTGTTTGGGTTTACAAACCGATTATTCACGCCGCGCTTCGCTTCAAATGGATCACGGTTGCATTAGCGCTCGCCCTCACCGCAAGTGTCATCGTTCCGATCCAGCGTCTCGGCTCGGAATTCATGCCGGCGCTTTATGAGGGCGAACTGTTATACATGCCAACGACGCTGCCTGGGGTATCGTCCACCAAGATGCGCGAAATCCTCGGACAGACGAACCGGGTAATGATGACCGTGCCGGAAGTGGAGCGTGTGTTCGGGAAAGCGGGCCGCGCCGACACAGCCACCGACCCTGCCCCGCTGACGATGATTGAGACCTGGATCAAGCTTAAGCCCAAGGATCAATGGCGTTCCGGCATGACCGCTGATCGGATCATTGAAGAGCTAAACTCAAAACTGCAAATGCCGGGTTTGGTGAATTCCTGGGGGTATCCGATCAAGATCCGAATGGACATGGTCTCGACCGGCGTGCGGACCCCTATTGGCGTGAAAGTGACCGGTGACAATCTTGTCGAAATCGAGCGGATCGCGCGCGATATCGAGACTGCCATTGCCGACGTTCCGGGCACGCGATCTGCGTTCGCAGACCGGGTTCTTGGCGGCAAGTATCTTGAAATCATGCCCGATCGCGGCGAACTCGCTCGGCGCAATATCGATATGGGCGTTTTCCAATCTGTTGTGCAAACGGCCCTTGGCGGTATGCGCCTCGCCGAAAGCGTCGAGGGCCGGGAGCGATATGACATCATGCTCCGATATGATCGCCCGTTCCGCGAATCCAGCGAAGACCTGGAAGATATCCTCGTTCCGACCCCTACCGGCGCGCACATTCCACTCGGCGAGCTTGCGAGCATTACCTTTACGGAGGGACCTCCCATGATCCGTTCTGAGAATGCTCGTCTGACGGGCTGGGTTTTTGTCGATATTGCGGGCCGTGATATTGGCGGGTATGTCGCTGAGGCGCAAAGAACCGTCGCAGACGGTGTCGATCTACCGCCTGGTTATGCCGTATCGTTTTCTGGGCAATATGAGCAGATGCAAGAGGCAGGCGCGCGTCTTCGCGTCGCCATTCCGGCTGCGATTGCACTCATCTTCCTTCTGCTCATGCTGCATTTTGGGCGGCTCGATCGCACCGCCATCATCATGCTGTCACTGCCATTCGGCCTGATTGGAGGGCTCTGGGCCGTGTGGCTCGCAGGTTACAATCTGTCAGTGGCCGTTGCTGTTGGCTTCATCGCACTTGGTGGCATCGCCGTCGAAACCGCTGTGGTCATGCTCCTCTACATTGATGCTCAGGTGCGTGAAACGCAGCCGAAGACCAGGGCAGAATTATTCGATGCGGTCAGCGCAGGCGCCGCCATGCGTGTGCGGCCAAAACTGATGACGGTGACCACTATTTTTGCCGGTCTTGCGCCGATCTTCATTACCGAGGGACTGGGGTCCGACGTGATGCGGCGGATCGCTTTGCCCATGCTGGGCGGCATGACCTCTACCCTTTTGCTGACCCTGATCGTGATCCCTGCGGTCTACTATATCTGGGTCGGACGCAGCCTTTCCGCGCGCGCCGGAAACGCTTCCAAAGAAGCGCGCGCCATTCCCGTCTTACCTGAAGGAGACCAAGCCTAATGAAACTCTATACCTTACTTACAGTTAGCGCCGCAGCGCTGACCCTCGCCGCATGCGGTCAAACCGACAATGACGCGCCGGCATCCGATACAGCTTCCCAAACAGAGCCCCCAATGGAGATGGAGATGGCCGACGGCGAGATGATGGATCATTCCGACCACGACATGGGATCGAGCGATACTGGTCACGCCACCGGCGTCATCAAATCCGTTGGTGCCCAGGGCGACTTTTTGACGATCGATCATGGCCCGATTGATGGCATCGGCATGGGCGCCATGACCATGGGTTTCGACATCGCGGGTGATGTCGACCTTTCCGGATTCGAAGACGGCGACACCGTCAGCTTTATGGTCAAGAAAGGCCGTGACGGCTCTTACAGGATCACCGCAATCTGTGACACCGGCGCGGCGGGCGATGAATGTCTCGCAGGCATGATGGACCATTCCGGTCACGAGTAACACGACTGGGCGGCGCCCGTGAAAGCGCCGCCCTTACGGGAGGGTTGGACATGGCGGTTCTGAGATGGGCAGTGCGTATTCACAAATGGGTGGCGCTGATTGTCGGACTGCAGATCGTGCTTTGGGTCGCCGGAGGCGTCGTCATGAGCGTCATCCCAATCGAGCAGGTCCGGGGTGAACATAATATTGCGACGCAAACAGCCAAGAGTGTTTCACCAGCCGATATAATAACTCTGCAGAATGCGGCGCAGGCCGCTCAGATTAATCAAGTCGCCGAAGCTTCAACAGGAACTGTGCTGGGTGAGCCGGTTTGGCATCTGAAAAGCCCGGACGGTATTTCCTTTACAATTGACGCCAGGACCGGCGCTGTTATTTCACCGGCGAGCGAGTTGTTGGCAACTCAAATCGCTCAGGCGGATTATTCTGGAAATGCAACACTTAGCGACGTAACCCTTCTGACCGACCCGCCATCGGAATACGGTAGACCGGGCCCAGTTTGGCAAGTCGTATTTGCCGACCGTGACAATACCACTCTATATGTTGATCCGGCACGTGCAGAGGTTCGCGCGCGCCGCTCATCTACCTGGCGCTTCTACGACTTCTTTTGGAAGCTTCACATCATGGACTATGACGACGGAGATGATTTCAATCATCCTCTTCTGATCACAGCTGCGGGCGCCGCCATGTTTGTAGCTCTCTCGGGGCTCATTCTGCTGATTATCAAAATGCGACGTTCATTACTCGCCTGGAGCCGGCAGCGTAAGTCTTCGCCATGATCGGACGCGCTTAGACGGCCTCCTCTGACAGGGCGGTTCCATTGGTTGCATCAAGTTCGCACCAAATTCCCAACAGGCTGGTATGGAACTAACCCCCTGACATCGTGCTGAACTCTATAGCAAACACCTGAGGTGACATCCGGTTCCTGCCTGATCCAGGCGAAGACTCCATTGACGTGTCATGGAGCAAGACTATATACCCATACAGGGTATAGGTTACCGGAGATATGATATGAACAGCCTAGCAAAGCCAGGCAACGATACCGGGCAAGAGTCTGCACAACTCTTTCGTATGGTGACTGAAGATCATGTCTGTCCCTACGGATTGAAGGCTAAAGCCTTGCTGGAGCGCAAGGGTTATGCGGTACAGGACCATCACCTGAAAAACCGGGATGAAACAGACGCATTCAAAGCGAAGCATGATGTTCAAACAACACCGCAAACGTTCATCGGCGGGGACCGGATCGGTGGTTACGACGATTTGAAGGCTCATTTCGGAAAGCCAGTTAAAAAGGCTGGTCAGTTAACTTACACGCCAATTATCGCGATCTTCGCCGTTGCGGCATTGATGGCGCTTGCAATTAGCTGGGCGTCATCTGGAACACTGCTCAGCATACGCGCCATTGAGCTCTTTATTGCTGTCAGCATGTGTATTCTGGGCGTTCAGAAACTGCGCGACCTATCAAGCTTCTCAAGCCAATTTCTCGGTTACGACCTCTTGGCCCAACGTTACGTGCGATATGCATACGTCTACCCGTTCGCTGAAACGGGCGCGGGCATCTTAATGATCGCAGGCGCGTTGACCTGGATCGCAGCACCAACCGCTCTGTTCATCGGTCTTATCGGTGCCGTTTCAGTCTATAAAGCGGTCTATATAGACAAGCGCGACTTGAAATGCGCCTGCGTCGGCGGCGACAGCAACGTGCCGCTTGGCTTTGTGTCCTTGACCGAAAATTTGATGATGGTGGCCATGGCCGTCTGGATGGGTACAAAGGCATTCGCGCTCTAACCACGGCGATTGCCAGAGACTTAAGAGCGGTCTGTTCGCACAAATCACGGCGTGGGATTATCGGAGGTAAGCCAGTTTTCCCAGCAGTCGGCCTTCCTACGCTTTGACACGGGCGCAGGATGAGAGTCGACTGATGGCCTTAGGGCCCCAATGAAAGCGTCAAAACAGATAGGCTGCAACCTAATTAAGTCGAAAATTAATTAGACTGCAGCCTATTGATCGAATGATAACTATTAGGCTATAGTCTATCTTTTCCATTGACCTTGATAGACTGCAGCCTATGAAAAAACACCTTACACGCGCGCGCGACGCACTTGATGGACGCCTGTCACCGATGCGTCCAACGGATCGTTTTACTGTTCCGCCGAAAGGTTGGATACGCGCGATCCGAGACGCACTCGGCATGTCTGGTGCACAGCTTGCTGCAAAGCTAGGGATGAAGCCACCAAGCGTTGTTGCGCTTGAACAATCTGAAGCGGCGGCCACGATCCGCCTGGAGACGTTGCAAAAGGCGGCAGCAGCGCTCGATTGCGAACTGGTTTATGCCTTGGTACCCCGAAAACCATTGGAAGAAATCGTCCAAGATCGCGCGAGGATGATCGCGCTTCGAGAACTCGGCGGGATTGCCCATTCGATGGGACTTGAAGACCAGGCGGTCCCAGATGAGCTTGAAGAGCGCATCAATCGCTTTATCGAGCAGTCGCTGCGCGATCGAGACCTTTGGGACGAGTGATGAGTGACTTGTTCCAGGAACCCGATGATGCAACACCCTTAGTGCCCGCCGAGCGGGATGGGCTAAAGCTGACATGGATTACCACCCGAGCTGATCTAAACGCTGCGGAACAAGACAATATCGATGCTGGAGCGGCATGGGCTTTTCGCAGTCGAAGGGCCAACATATTGACCGTTGCCTTTTCGATCGCGCTTCACCGACAGATGTTTGGACAAGTTTGGGATTGGGCAGGCCACTATCGCACGACCGAGCGAAACATCGGTATTGCGCCATACAGAATTGGCACTGAGACCGCGCAACTCTTTGATGATGCAGCATTCTGGGTCGCAAACGAGACTTATGAGCCTGACGAACTTGCGGTGCGCCTGCACCACCGCTTAGTCTTTGTACATCCTTTTCCGAATGGAAACGGACGACATGCGCGCATGATGGCGGACCTCCTCATCCGTCGTCTTGGCGCACCGCCCTTCTCTTGGGGCAGTAATAGAGATGACGGCGTCATCCACGACATTGGCGACCTTCGCAAGCGATATGTCTCAGCGCTGCGAGCGGCAGACGGCAATGATTATGAACCATTGATTGCCTTTGCACGATCGTAAGTCGTAGTCGCGTTGAAACCTTGCTGCGGTCGACGATACGGTTAAAATGAGGTACCTTAGAACAATGTCAGATTATGATCCCTCAGAACTCCAAAATCCGTTCACTAGTTCCGCGCGTCCTGGAGACTTTGAGCGGGCTTCGGAAGGCGAGAATTACGGTGAGGTACAAGCTTCTCTGAAGCACTTACTTATTGCTTTTGTTCTAGGTCTCGTCGGAGTATTTATCGTATTCGGGCCACTCACTTAACTGAATCATCTCACAGACCTAAGCCTCCGATCTTCTTCAGCTTTTTCTGCTTCGACGCGAACCAATTCTTCAAAACGCTCATCTCCCATGACGGCGCGTGCATTCTCTTCACCGCCAGCCCACTCAACGTACGACTCGAGCCCATATCGTTGAACATGCGCTTCCCCATTGGTGATGGCCGTTTGGTGAGCGACGTCATCTCCTGATCCTCTGACATACTCTTGAACCTCACGTTGTTGCCCGATCATATCTGTGAAGCGTCCGTCAACGGCTGCGGATGTCGGCGTCTCAACGGGCGTTGTTCGTTCGTCAAAACGAATATTGCGATCGAAAGCAGCGCTCTCGAATGCAGCACTCTGAGCCGCTTCGCCAGAGAACGATCCGATCGGCGCGTACGCGCGGCCCTCAGGCTGGGAAAAGCCGTTCGGAGCGCCAAATGACTCTGGCCTCAAACGGCTCTCGAAGAAACCGGATTGAACGGCTCGCTGTTCAGCGCGTCCCATGTCGGAAGATGACAGGTCAACCCAATACTCCTGAGCCTCCCGTGTCGAAACGGTTCGACCATTCAAATTTGAGAGATGGCTAACCAGAAATGTCTCAAACGCTGCGACCTCGTTCGCATTGATGGATCCGCCGCGTCCCATTCGATCATCGGCGCTCGCAGTGTAAGTCGATGCTTCTGTGTAATAGGCCTCCGCCTGCTGCCTTGCTTCTTCGCCGCGCCTAAAGTCAGCCGAGGTCTCGCGTGCGAGTGACAAACCTTCCTGGTGTTGTTGTCGTTCCATCACGCTCTCAGCATCGCGCACGAACCCACTCAACTCGTCGCGATACTGCTGCCCTTCATCATATGAGGAGCTGTCGGTCGAACTTCGGTCTGAATTAAGAGACCCAGATTCGCTAACGCGATAGCCTTGGTCAGCGCGGTTTTCTCCGCGCTTATAAGAATTTCCGTCTGTCCCCAAGCCACCAGAAACTGGAAGTCGGCCACCTTGGCTACGGCCGTTTTTGGGCCTTGGAGAGCTATTGCTTCCACCTCCACTTGGCGTACCCACACGCAGTCCCACATTGATGTTCGCTTGCTCACCCTCAGCGATTGAAGCAGTACGGCCTTGGAATTCATCCAAGCTCAGGGTCATCGAGCGCCCAGCTCTGAGTGCATCGAGACGGCTATCCTGGTAACTACCATAATCGGCAGCACTTTGGGTTAGAGCAGCCCCCCGCTCGGACAGCACCTGGGCGTCTTGACTGTCCATACGAGACAACATGTCGGTGAGGCGCGACAGATCTGTTTCTGTTTCTCCGTAGAATTTGGATGCGCTCTCACGGCGTGTGTCGCCCTCGGAGCGATAGACCGAGCGCCCGATAGACGTCATCGCATTGGAATCGAGCGAGGTCGCGAAACCAGATTGATACCGGCTATGGCCTGCCGTCTCATCAACGAGCGACACGCCGCCAGATGTACGCGTCCAGTTGCGCCCTTCGGGATCTCTGTAGCTGGCATGTCCGACATCATATGAGGGACTAAGGCGGATCTGCCCGGCAGTTGCATTGCCAGCTGATGATGTCATCAAAGTCTGATTGCCAATATTCGCGTTGCCGAACCCAAGATTTCCCGTTGCGGCTTCAGCAGCCGCCGTCTGAGACGCGCTTTTGACCGGGGCCAGAAAGCTTTCGTGCAAACGCCCAACTCCAACCGCGATTCCCGGCCCCGCCGCAGCAAGAAACGGGATCATTGTGATGAGCAATCCGCCAATACCAGATAAATCAGCCGCAGTGGCTGACATGCCAAGCGAGGTTTGGATCGTTTGGCCAAGCGTGCCTGGCATTTGCGCCGAGGCATTGATGGCGTCGTAGCCTTGGCGCGTGATGATGTAATGAATGACTGCGAAGAGCGGTCCCCACATTTGCAAGTACAGAAAGCCCGCAAAGTATTTCTGCATGAAGCTGAACCCGATGTTCGGGAGCAAGAAGAAAGGTGCAATGATCGGGAAGATTGCGATCACGATCACGGTGATCGCGATATAGAGAAAGTTGACGAACTTCTCGGCGATCGCGCCAAGCACGGTATAATTCCATTTGGCTTGCTGCTCAGCGCGCGCGGCGGCATAGGCTTCGACCGCCGCCGATGCATCTGCCCGCGCCGAATAGTCCACCACCGCATCCATCGTCGAGTTCACAAGGATCGCTTGCTGGGCGATTTGCTGAGCTGATTGTGAGACGCCAACAAATTGCTGATAGATGATTGGAAGCGAGGAGAGCATAACCGCTCTTGCCTCGGCATTGGTCAGATGCGGCTTGGAAAGCTGCGCCTGACGGTCGATTGTGTTGTCGGCCGCGGCGGCAAGTCCGGCAGAAATGCCGGTCCAGGCATTCGCGCAGGTTTCGACCGTGACGGTGCCGTCGGCCAGTTCATAGCGTGTGAAGAGCGCCGGCGATGCAGACGTCGCCAGCACGGGGACAAGATCGGTTGCGGTGACAAGATCATCGATCGCGGTCAAGCCGGCGTTGATGTCCGGGAAGACGCAGTCGCGGGTATAACCGGTGAGGTTGCGCGAGAACCAGGTGTCGACCGCGCGCCAGTTGTTCAGGGACGACTGAACCTGCAAGGCATATCCAAAGCCGTGCGTTGAATAGGCCATATCGGCCGGTTCGGCGAACAAAGTCTCGAACGCACCTGTGAGCGTGCTGCCAATGGTCGTCGTGATCGACGCCGGTACCGCAAGTCCTATGGGCACATTGTTAACGGTGGCGACAGGGGTTCCGGAGACCCGATCCGTCACGGTTACATTCACAGTTGGGACAAGCAGCACCAGATAGATGACGGTCGATTTCACCAGAAAGTCGAAACCGGCCTTGAAGTTCATGCTGACCGCGACTTGCCAGGCCGCGAGCGCAAGGCCGATGATCAGGACAACGCGGATCAATGACGCAAACGCGCCTGAGCCGGTAAAAGCGGCAACGGCATTTAGAACATCGACGATGAATTCGCCGCCTCCGGTGACAATAACTTCCATCAGCCGGCTCCCTTAAGAAGCTCAAGCTCCAGTTCGATCCGGATTGTCAGCAGTCGAAGGGCGCGCGCCTCTCCGGCGCCTAGCGAGATGTCCTTCAAGCGATCCCTTAAGAGACGTGCGCGCGACAACCTATGTTGCGGATTTTCGGTCTGGTCCATAACAAGAAACTCAGAGAGCACCGAGGCAGCGGTCTCTAAATGGCGCTGGCCGAACACGCCTTTCGAGACCATCATTTCGCCGAAGGAGACCACGACGCAGAGATGGCCATCGATTAGGGCGAGACGCTCCGACCAATCCTCGGTACGGGCGCAGATCGCGTCCCACAAAGCTTTGGTATAGGCGTCTATCCGGCACTCACAGGCGCGGCCCCGAATAGCGGCAGAATCAATGCACGCATTGAGACGATGCTCGCGCGCCGCACGCTCCTGCTGAGATAGATGTTCAAGGCTGAGGATCATCGTGATTGCACCGCGTCGGCAAATCGCAGCGAGCCTTGCATATCGACTGAAAGCCGCCCGGCAATGATGCGTTCCAGGGTTTGGGTTTGTTCCATGACCGCCAACCATCCCCCGACTTCTGTGGCGGCAACGGCCCGGCGGGCACGGAGCTTGGTGCGCAGCTCTGAGATCGTGGATTGGACCTGCTCGCTATCATAGACGCTGATGCGTCCTTCGGCTTTCAGCGCCTCTTCAATCGCGTCCAATCCTCGTTCGAGATATTCCACGACAAGGACGCCGGCAATCACGTCAGCATATGCTGCAAGCGGATTGCCCGCCTGATTGTTGTATTGGGTATGCACGACCAGCATTTTGTAGACGGGCATGGGCGCGAGATTGACGAAGTCGATCTCTTCGGGGGTGAGCGCCGATCGCGTCCGCGCCTTCTCGGTGATGCTGGCGAGCAGGAGATCGACCCGCGTGCGGAAGCCTTCGCTCGCTGGAATGGTGATGTCTGTCCGCGCGGGACGCAGGCATTGATCGATCTCATCACAGCGATAAAGCGTGAGCGTCCCGCCATCGAGGAGCGCACTGAACGCATCAGTCGTCATTGGTATCGGCGGAAAAGGCGGCACGGTTGTTCCAGCATCATCGGCATAGATGATTTTCATGCCAACCATGGACATGAGGAATTCTGCATATTCGCGGTTGGTGGAAAGCCGGGCGTCTTTCAGCGCCAGCCAGACCCGATTGGTGTTCTCTTCGTTCTGGCGAGAGAAAGCTTCGCCGGCACCATCAATGACGCCCTGCTTGTCAGCATCCATGCCGCATTTCTGGCGGGCATCCGCGCCGTCTTCATAGGTGCCTGAGGCAAGACCTGCGATCCGGCAGAGATAATCAGATTTGCCCTGGGCGCGGTCATGGACTTCGCCCAGCAGGCTTTGCGCCGCCTCGCAGCTATCCATATTCCAGGAATTGATCGTATTGGCCCTCTCTTCGAGATCAGCAAGAATACCGCCAAGCTCGGGGCTGACCGCATCGATCCCGGCTTTGAAGATCAGGCCAGCGCTATCAGCGGCGACGGCTTTTAGAAAATCGATGAATTCATCGGCATCGATGAAGGAAAATCCACCTGCGAAGAGGTCAATGCCGCCGCAGCCGGCGCGATAGGACGGAAATTGAATATCAATCGGGTCGAGCGTTTTGCGCGGGGTGCGCAGATAGATCTGGCCAAGCGTATAATATCCGCCGCTTTGCAGATCATGTGAGCTTGGGCCCGAGACATTTCCATAGCCGTTCAAGTCTTCCCAGAACTCGGTCATGTCTTGGCCGAGCTGCGCCGATGCGGGCGCGCCAAGCGCCCATGCGACGCCAAGGGCTGCGATCCATTTAGTCCAGGTCATGGGCTTCTACTCCATATTCTTCGCCCGGCGCCATCGTGGTGAGGGCGCGGATGCGATATTCCAGTTCTGAGATGGTCAGCAGGCCATAGCCTACGGGGATCACCTCACCGGTTTCTGCGTCATACAAGGCGACGGCGGGCGTCACATCGGCAAGACCCATGCGGGCGCGCTGGCCGGTATCGACCTGGTAGCCCTCAAAGCCGGCAAGCGGCCTGCCATCGACTGAGACCGGCAGGATGGTGAGGCCATAGCGGTCCGCAAAGCCGCCAAGGATCTGCTCATAGACAGCGCAAAAGTCGCACGTCCCCGCGCCAAAATAGAAAATCCCGTAGCGGTCTTTAATGGCCTCAATGCTCGCGGTTTCAGCGGCCCGCTCAATGTCGCGCTCTGCCTGACGGCCGAGCTGACTGGTGGGCCAGTCAACAGATTCGTCCAAGTCCGGGTTGGACCAGACCACCCGTTTCCACTGGGCGGTCATATAGGCGGCATTGTCGACCCAGCGTTTTTGCAGCCGCATATAGCGCTCAACATTGGCCGGCGTCGGATCGAGGACCATGGCAGCCTTCGCCTCATCGAATATGGCGCGCTCAGTCTCAAGACGTTCACTGGCGCTCGGCGCGACAACGACTTCAGACTCGACCGGTACTTCTTCGACTGGGTCCGAAACGGCTTTGTCCGGATCGCAATAGAAGTGATAGCCAAGATCACGATCGCAATAGACTTGTGTGTCGCCATTCGGCTCGGCCGCTACGGGCAGCGCCGCAGATGCGAAAATCGAGATAGCGATGAGCGATCTAATTGCCATAGTTTCGAAGCCTTTCCTGCATGGCCGCAGAAGCATCCACTGGATCGGGCAAGGTGAGGCTGGCCTCCAGGTCCTCGTAGAATTCTGAAAGATCCATCGCGCCGATATCGAGCGAGGCGAATTCATCGACGGTAAAGCCAGAACAGTCCGGGCTTTTGACATCGCCATAAGCGCGCCCAAGCTGCGCCCGGCCTTGTTCGGTGAGGATGCGTGAGAGGCGCGAGCCATGACAGCAATAGCTGCGCTTCTTTTTCAGGCAGACGCCAAAGAAGGTTTTCTCATCGCAATAGGTCCCGACATAGGTGCATTCATGCAGGCCTTGGCTTTGGGCCAGCCTTTGCTCGTCGGCATTGCACTGGTTGAGGCCAAGATCATTGAGGATGCCTTCATCCTTGCAGCAATTGAACGCGCCAAAGACCGCCTTGCCGCATTGCAGGTTCTCACCGTCGAAAATGGTCAGCGAATCCCCGTCCAATTGTTCCGCGCCTTCGAACACCGCCGCAAAAGCCGCCGTCGCCTCTTCGAACTGATCAGACGGTTCAGGCTCAATCGCCGGGAAACAGTCGCCCGTGATGCAATAAACATTTTGGGCGCAGACCGAGACAGTTCCGGTTTGGATCTGATTTGCCGGGCAGGCATATTCATGATGCTCGGAGATGCAGGCTCCTGATGGATCGTTGGACAAACAGGTCGTCTGAACGAGATCGCAGCCAGGATCGGGCGGTGCACATGTATTGAAAACGTCGCCGCCCATCACTTCGCACGCGGCCTGCATGCGGACGCGCCAACATTCGCCGCCGACGGGCAGATAACGCCCTTCACTGCGCCCAAATGCGGTCCAATGGGTCAAGCCGCATTGCGCCTTCGTCTGCCCCCGGCACGGCGTCCAGGACCCCGTCGTGAAAGCGGCGGTTAAATCGGGATGATAATCGATGTAAGACGCATAATCGGCAGCCCCGTTCGGGGCGCCATAGCCGCTCACCTCGGGACCGGCGATGCAGGTTTGGGTGAGACTGGTGCATTCCGGACGCGCGGCAAAACTTGCGCAGGTCTGAGGCTGCAATTCAAATCCGAGTTGCCGTGTCTCGACCCGCACCGGAATGCTGGTCGAAATCTGGCGGTCACAGGCAATCTCCCATTGGGTCACTGGGATTCGCCTGATGATTGTTGTTGCTGAGACTTGCGTACAGCCCTGGACATTCACAAGCCAGTCGCGCTGCCCCCGATCAAGCGTGGTATAGATCCATTGGGTGTCAACGCGCGGGCGGCCTGTATAGTCGCAGGTCTGATCTTCCATCCGGCTGGTGCCAGAGACCTCGCAGCCATAGCTTGTCGAGCTTTCGCCATAGACCGCGCTATCGGTGCAGGCGCCATATTGGCCAGCAAGTCCCAGATCACTTCCAACCACAGCGAGCGGATCGGCTTCAACGGCAAGCCCGGCGCTCAAGATGCTCCGCGCCTCGGCCTCATTCATATAGTTCGGGCTGACAGCGCGGGTATAAGCCACGCCTGCGCCAGAATCACTCGACAGCGCTGTGCTTCCTGCCGTCTGCAGGGCGCTCTCATTGCCATAGAAAGACATTTCAGGTGGCGCATCACTATAAGACGGCAAGGCTTCGACCGCAGTCGGATCGATCAGTTCCTGGCCGCCTTCAGGGAAGACGTCGCGCACAGAGTCCTGGCCTTCTTTATAGGCGTCCTGGGCGAGGCTTGGCACGGCCAACAGACCGATCCAGCCTGCAAGAAGGCATACGGCGCGGATCATGGCACCGCCGCCAAACGCGCCAAAGCTGCGCGGGCATGCGCCGGGGCGACCGCCCCTTGCTCGCCGAGAAGTCGAAGCGCGGCCTCGACGGAGATATTGCCCGAGACCGTATCGGCCTCCAGCTGCCGGCAGGCAAAGCCGTCACAGACCGGCTCGCCAGTCAGCACGGCATAGGTCGGCACTTGCGTTACGCCGAGCGCCTGAAAATAGCGCGGATCCACACTGATACCGACCTGATCGCCTTCTTCAAACAGAGCGCGAATGCGGGTCGCAAAGCTCGCATACCCGCCGCCATAAAAGCCGCGCACGACAACTACGCCGCCCGCCTCCTTCGTCTCGCGAATGATTGAGGTCAGCGCCGCGTCCGGCATGGAGAGGCTGACAAAACTGACAAAAAGCGGGGCCTCACCGGACTCCCGGCGCGCGCCCCGCGCGACATCTCCGGCCGCCGCCGCAAGGGCCCCAGCATCTATACTGCCGTCCGCGTCAAAGAAAGACCCTTGCCCTCCAGCGCCTTGCGCCGCCAATCGATCGCCGACGCGCTCGTTCAAAGCCTTTGCCTCAGCGCTAAATCGTTCGGCTTCCATCAGGATCGCGTCAATATCCACGTCTGTGCCGTCCGGGCGCTCGGCCACGAAATCCCGCGCGAGCTGTTCAGCCTCGCGGCGGATATCGCCGAGTTCTTCCTCGCGAGACTGGGGCTGCGCAATCAGGCCAAGGCCGAGCACGATCATTAGAAGCGCGGTTAGACGTGGGGCGTTGAAGATATGCATCATGATCAGCCGGCGCAGCAATTGCGCTTCCCCCAGTATAAATAGCCAAAGTCTTCTCCGATCACGGGGCCCCATTTCAGCGATTGCCAGACCATAGTGGACCGCCCGACCGGAATGCAGGCGCGCAGCGAGCCGCGGGTCACCGGGACCGGCACTGTTGTCTGAACGCGCCACTGCGATTTGCGCCAGACGGGCGCGTATTGGTCCTGACAGAGCACAGCTGCATCCGAGCCCGCCGCGCGCGGTGTCAGACCAAGCCGGTAATTATGATAGAGGAGCCGGTTCGCGGCGAGCACCGAGCCCATAGGCTGGCCGGTCTGGACCGGTATGTTCTGGGTCAGCGGATAGACATTGCCCTGACAACCCGAACACCAGAACAGCTCATCAATGGGTTTGCCCGCTGTGGCGGCGACGCAATCAGCCGAGCAGGCCAAGAGCGCGACCGGATTAGCGAAGGCAGCGGCTTCCGGGTTCATAATCATGGAGAGGCCATCATCATGCCAGAAGGGATCAAGCTCTGAGAGCCAGGCAATATCCCATTGCGGGCCACGCACGCAGGCCGCATCAGTGATCAGCTCCAGCATGCTGAAGAGCGGATAGATGTACCAATGGGCTTCCCAGACGCCTTCTTCGCCAACGCCCTGATCGCGCTCGGCGCGGCCATGGCCGCGCGGCAAGACGCCCGGCATGACAAAGCCGCCCAGGTTTGGAAAGCAATAAGGCTGCATGGTCACATCGGCTAATCGGGAGGGCTCCCACCATCCAATCGACAGGCCGACCCGCAGGAAAAGTGGCGGCGGCGCCGGACACGTACATAAGGGACTTGAAGGGTTCTCCGTATCTGGCCTTGAAGACGGCACGACCGGGATGGAGCCGACCGTGATCGGGAACATGCAATCCCAGCAGACATCTGTGATCGGATTGATCATCCGGCCTGAGCAAATCGCTTCAGACACCTCGCCAAGGGCGCTGGAGCCGCCCTCCTGGGCATGCGCCGGGCTCAAGAATAATGCGAGGCTGGCCGCTAGAATGGCGGCGAGACGTGAGATCAGCGGTGTCATGGCGCCACCTCTTCGACCCGAAGCATTCTGCCCTCCTGACGGATCCGCGCGGGCACAGATGTGACCCCGAACTTGGCGGTGATGAGCCCGCGCTGATCGAAATAGACTGGCTGCTGGATCTCTTGCTCCAACTCGAACGGCGCGCCACTCACCAGAATAAGCTTCGCGCCCCAAATGGAGGCGTCCGCTTGGGCGAGCGCCCAGTCCACTTGTTCGCGGTCATCGCCATCGACCAAAAGCAAAGGTGTACGCATGGCCACAGCATCGAGCGGATTGACGCTTTGGCCTGCCGCGATGATGAGGCGGCCTTCGGTATCGGTGATGTCTTCCGGCGCGGTCCAGGACGGGTCATAGGTCCAGGATCGTGGTTCTACGGTGCGGGTGATCCCCGGCACCGGATCGGGTCTGATGATCTTGGCTTTGGCGCGGTCGACAAATTCGTGTTCGAGCCGGTCCAATTCGCCGCTGGCGCGCATCTCTCCAAGACGGCGTTGGATTTGGTGCAGCAGGTCTTCTTCTGTAATTTCGAAGGTCTCGCCATAGACGCCGAGATCTTCCGCACTCGCGCTCCAGCTAAAGGAGAGGGCGAGCGCGGCCAATAATGCGGCCCTGCCCAACATAACCAATCTCCTTATATCTTGAATCGAAACTGTCCGGGCTCGGCGACCAGACGAAGAACAACCCCTCTGGCACGGTGCCGGGATCGACTGGCGTGACATTGGGATTTGCGCCGGTCAGCGCCTTATTGGGTCCCAGCCGCTCGCCATTGATCGCAACGTCCACCCCTTCATGGGTCACCATGTCCCCGCCGACGCCGCGCACGATTTTTACAAAAGCGATATCCTCTGGATAATAAGGGTTCGGGCCCGGCGTGAACGCCACCATATCGCCCTTGCCGGGCAACACGCCTTTCTCGACAATAAACGCCCAATGCGGCAGTGACTGGGTTTGATTGATCAGAATGTAATGGGTCTGGCTCCAGGCATAGATGGCCTTCAGCACCCCGAGCGCGAGAATGACCGCGCAGACGATCAGCCATTTGCGCAAGGGGGGCCGCGAGCGCTGCGCAGAGGTGGAAACGGCGGTCATTCTTCACCCTCCATGTCTGCGATCAGGGCGTCGCCAAAGCTTTCCGGGCGTGCGGTCGCTTCAGGAGCGTTCACCCCCAAAGCGACCGATTGAGCGCCCGTGCTTCGTGAGACCGGGTCAGAGGACCGTTCTCGCGCGCCCAAACTTGCTCGGACCGTCTCTGTGAGGTCCGGGATATCACCTGCCAGCACCGCTTCTTTCACGACAACGATGTAGCCTTGCGCCTCAAGCGCCTGAAGCGAGGTTTCAATCTCGGTTGCGACTGTGTCGATCCAGACTGATGCGCTCGTCTCGCTCGCATTTTGTGCGAGCAACCAGTCGCGCTCTTCTTCAATCAGTGTCTTCACCGAGACCGAGACGAGCTTGGGTTGAGCGCTCCATGTCCGAAGCGACGCGGCTAAAGCGATCACAGCCAGGCAAAGCGCGACGCCTGCCGATATTTCCGCGAGCGAGACAGACCGGCTCATGACACCCGCTCCCGCTCGGCGGCGCGCATCGCGAAGAAGGCCGGCAGTCTTAAGAGGCAGACAATAACAAATAGTCCGAACAGAGCGAGCCATAAGCCGTCCAGAAGCGCGTCACGGTTCTCGCGCCAGATTACGTGGTCGATGAAGTTCTCGATGGTCATCAGGCCATCGCGAAGATCAAAACCGCGATAGAGGAGCGGGATGGCGACAAGTGCACCGAGCGCGACGAGAGCATTCTCGAACGCCCACGCGGCCGACTTCATGGCAAGACGGAACCGTTTATGCGTGAGCCATCTCAAGCGGGAAAGACTTGCTTGTTTCATGCGATGTCTCCTTTGCTCGCGATCAGTGTGACGGCGTCAGCGATCGGCACATTCATTTCCGCCAGACGTTTGAATTCGGCGAAGACTTCTGGGTCGGATGAATAGGCAACAAGGCTGCTGGCATCGAGCGCCAAGCGCCCAAGGCAGCGAAACCCGCCCGCCCCGCGAATGAGCGCTTCGGAGAACGCGCCTTTCACTGTCTTCAGCGACTTGATCGCCGCTTCGAGACCGGGATCGAGTTCAACCAGGCTCGCGGCGCGCAATTGTTCGACCGCGTCATCCTTCATGCGCATGAAGATGGTCCAGTCAGAGTTCTGGAAAGCGAGCTTGGCGCCTTCAGACTTGTTGACGTCTTCAATCGACTGGGTCGCGGTAATGAGGGCGGCATTATACTTCCGACACCGCCGGGCAAAGCCTTCGATAAATCCGGCAGCTTCGCCATCACCAAGGATTTGCCAGGCTTCATCCATCATAAGAACTTTGCGCTGGGACCGATTGGTGCGCATGGTCGCGTCGACCAATAAAAGTAGGCAGTAAATGACGAGGCGGCGCAGCTGTTTGTCGGTGCCAAGTTCGGAGAGCTCATAGACGGTGAAAGGATTGTCGATGCGGATGCTGGCCGGCCGCGCAAAGAAGTCGCCATAGGCCCCGTCTGAGCGAAACGGCGCGAGCGCCTGGGCCATATCCGCGCCGCGCTCTCCATGGGATTTGAGGCGCTCGACCACATGGTCAGGTGATCCGGCACCGCGATGATCGGCCCAGACGCTTTCAACGACCTCCATCATCAGGCCGCGCTCAGCGGGATCGGGTTTCTCTCCCTGAAAGGCTGCTTCCAGCATGAAGCCGGTAATGCCGACTTTGGCGTCGCGCTCGCCGTCGGAATCCAGCCCATCGCCGAACAGGCTGAATGGGTTGAGCGAGACCTTTTTCTCCGTTGAAAACGTCACGCATTTGCCACCCTGTAGCCGCGCGGACTGAGCAAAGGAATAACCATCATCCAGCACGACGACGACGTCGCCGGTGGCCGCATGGGCGCTCGCGAGTTCCTGCAGCAAAACAGACTTGCCAGAGCCTGACGCGCCGAAGATGCCGACATTGTGGTTGCCTTCCCCGACATTCTGGAAGGGCGACCACATCCAGGGCTGGCCGCGGCGGCCAACCATGAGCAGAACCGGTTGATCAGAGCCGCGCGGCTCGCCATGCAGCGGGGCCAGCGCGATTGCGGTCTGGGCCACCATGCGCCGGGTCAGTTGCAGTGTCTTGAGATCTTTGATCGCGCCGTCCCCGCCATTCATCGGCATACAGGCGGCGAGGAGCGGTCTCTGGATGCGGCTGCCTTTGGCGATGTCGAGGCCGAGATTCTTATAGATGGACCGCACCGAACGGTCGGCTTTCTCAATGTCTTCAGCTGGCGCGAGCACGCCGACGGTATGGGCGGCGCGCACAAGCCGATCGCCGGATTGAAGCTCGCTCACCACATCGCGCCAATCCTGGGCTTTTTCTCCGAGCGATGGATCGATTTTCGCCATCGGGCCTTCAGCAGAGCGGACCGAAGAGGCAAGCTTGGTCGACGCATAGGAATTCGTAAGATCTGCGCCGCCAAAGCTGAGGGTCATGCAGGAGAGCACTGAGCCGGAATGGCGCAGCGTGTCCGTGGTCGGATGGCCGATCAGGAGCGGCGCGGTCCAGCTGGAAATTAGCTGCGGATAGGCGCGGATCTGAAACATGCGCCATTCAAAAGCATCGCGCTCAACTTCCAGGGATCTCGGATTAAGCGTCTCGGTTTTAACGCCGAGCCCGCTGGATCCGACGGCATATTCGGTATCATCGCGAACGCATTGAACATCCAACATGCGTTTCTCATCGAAGCGCGCTTCAGTGCCCCATGCGCCGCGTCTTGGATTGAGCACATCATCCATGAGGGCGACGAGGCCTGAGCCATCGAGGCGGCCATGCGCCACGCGCGCGGTCCCGAGCGTGCCCTCCAGTTTATCGCGCAAAGCCTGAAGCTCGAACACATCCGCGGCGCTTGGTTTGCCGGGAAAGGACAGCGCCACGAAGGCGCGCCATTCGCGCACCAGAAAAGGCGATGCATTGGTGAGGCTCGTCCAGGCGGCTTTTTCAAGTAGCTCAGCGCGCGCGTCGGCAATTGCGCCGTAAACACCGCCGCGCGCCCGGCGCGGGGCCGCCCAGTCTTCAATGATGGGCGCAATACGTGGGGAAGACCAATTGATGAACTGAACCACGCCCCGCGTCATTGAGTCTTCGGTCGCCCACTCTTTTAAGAGCGAGATGAAGCTGTCATCGCCATTTGCGACCGGGGCGAGTTCAACAATCCACCCGGTCGAGGCGCGATTGTGAAAGAGCATGGTTTCTGGATCATACATGCGGTAAGGCAACATCGCGCTCAGCCGGTCGCGATGTTCCAACTCCCGGAAGCTCTCAACAAACCCGTCCGCCCCGAGAAGCCCGCCGCCGATCCGTCCGAGCCAGGCTGAAGCGCGTTCCAGAACACCGCCAATCTTGGCCTTATCGGGCGCGTAGCCTTCTTCGCGCGCAGCGGCGTCTGCGTGATGGTGATCATACGCCATCAGTCGAGCACCCAGTCGGCAGGTTCAACTTCGAGCCAGATGATTTTGCGTTCATGGAAAACGCCGCGAGCATCAACAAAGGCCGAAATCACCACAGGTAGAATTTTTGCAGCTTTTCGCCGTGGGCCGGTCTCGGCAGCCTCGACGAAGGCTGGTATTGGGTCGCTTGTGATCTCTTCCTTCGACGGCGAGACCCGGCGCGTGGCTTCACTCACAGCAGATGCGGTGATGACGGTGGTTGTTTCAGCCCCGCCCTTTAGCGCGGTCGGCACCCCGCGGAAGGGGTCCACAAGTTCGGTCACCCGCTCGTCAGGCGGTATCTCGACGCCGTTATGGCTGACTATGGTCCGAGTTACCCGTCCAGCGGTCAATGACGCAGCGCTGATCCCAGTTTCCTTGAACTCTGAAACATCAGAGTTTGCGTCTAAAGCCTTGACGTCGCTGAGCGCAGAGACGTTCAGAGCGTCGCTTAAGCGCTCACCGCCCGTATCAACGGATGCGGTTAGCAGCGGTGCGGGCTCTGGGGCCGGCTCGTCGGATAAGCCGGTTTCTATCACATCGCCAAGCCTGTCGCGCAGAACGGCAAACTGCGCGCTGGCGGCAGCTTCTGGAAAGGCGGATAAAAAGGGATCATCTTCCCGGGCACTGTTGGCGTCCGATCTGCCCGACATCACCGCATCAATGCTGAAGGCGCTTGGACCGCCGAGCACGGCGCTGGCGGCAAGCGCCTGCTCGTCTGCAAAGCTCGTCTCAAGGAAGGGGCGCCCCTGCTCAATCTCGCTTTCGAAAAAGTCCCGGTCCAAGGGGCGCACATCTTGTAAGAGCTCCGGCGTTGCCGAGAGCGGCAGCGTCTCGATTGGATATCCTGATACGGGGCCGGCCTCTGCCGGATCGCCGCCAAGTTCGGTGATGGTGATCTGATCGATCGTATCGGTGCGGGCGCAGACCCCGTCCTGGCGCTGACAGCTCCAGTCTTGAAACCATGTTGTTTCTGATGAGAGGACACCGCCAAAACTTGAACAGCCTCCAAGGGAGAAGAGCGTAAAGAAGAGAATAGACAGACGCATGGGTTTGGCTCCTTGGAAGGCTCAGCTCATCAAATTTGCCGTGCTTGAAACGGCGACGGCGGATGAGAGCGTTTGAGAGAGGGCGAAGGCGACCGCAGTACTTAAGGCTGCGAGGTAGACACCGATGCTGTGCTGCCGGGTAGCAAAAGCGCGGATGGCGGCAACAGCGAGGCTTCCTGCAATCAGCGCGGCGGCGGCGAGGTATATCGTATCGACACCAGCGCTCCGGTGCATGAAAGCAAGGCTCACTGCGAGCGTTCCGATCACCATCATGATCAGATTGTATGTATAGGCAGAGGCCGGTTCACGGTCGCGGCTGACCGCAAACCCCGTCATCGAGCCGCCCATACAGGCCCCTGCGGCCAAGAGTTCGAGACTTCCAAGCATTATTCAGCTCCTTTCAGCCAGGCATCGAGTTCTTCCGGCGGCAACATGCCGTAGTGAATGGCGCCGTCGTCTCGGATAAGAATTGGCGTGCCCGACAGGCCGAGCTGGCGCGCCGCGCGTTCGTTGCGCGCAACGGCCATGGCGCGTTCGCATGAGGCTCCGGGCTGGAGCGCACGCATATAGGCTTGATAGAGCGCGGTTTCGGGATCACGCGCACAATAGACCGCTTCTGGGATGGCGCGCCCGCCCACCGTGCCGACCAGATAGACGTCGGCCTGGACATCGCCGAGCGCAATTACGGCGTCCGCGAGCTGCGCGCAGTAAGGGCAGCCAGGATCGGCGAGAACCGAAAGATGACGTGGCCCCTCGCCTGTTACAATTGCATCTTCCGGTCGAAAGGCCTGGCCGAGGCCGCCGGGTAAAGCCTGCGGCGGCCGGCTTGCAACCGAAGCGGTGCGAACCGACGCTTGCCCGCCATCCAGCGCATCAAGGCGGTCATCGGTCAGCGAACGTCCAAGCTGTAAGTCAAAGACCCGTCCAATCACCATGATGCGCGCATCGGGCGTGGTGTAGAAGACCGATTTTCCCGCCACCACTTCGCAAAGCGGCGCGGCCAGTGCGCAATCGACGGTCTGGATCGCCGTGTTCGGAAACGCCGCGCGGATAACAGATTCGTCGCCATATGCAGACGCGCTAAGACCCGCGAGACTGAAAAAGAAGAGCGCGGCCCGGATCATGGCTGACCTCCCTCATCATGGAAATCTCGCACCGTTGATCCTGAGACAAAGACAAGCTCAACCGCGACACCGGCGGGAAGCTCAATGACGCTGTCATAGTCTTCTGCCTGCTCGATCAGGAAATCGGCGATCCGATCGGACGCTGATGACAGCCCGCCCCCGACACCGCCGCGGATCAGTTCTTCAGGGCTGAGGCTTCGGTCTTCTGTGCCTGTATAAGGCGTGTAGGCGAGCTGCGTATTCGCGCCAAGCGCGTCGCCAAAACCGCCCACAAAGGAGGCGAGCAGCGCCTGTTTGATGAAGGCGCCCTCGCGGCGAATAACCCTGCCCCGTACACCGACTTTGCCAAATTGCGCGACATACCCTTCGACTGCGGTCTCAACGACCTCTCCGCTCTCGCGCAGACATGTCATTTTCTGAAGACGGATAAGAACGCGTTCAGAGGAAAGATCCGGCGTTGCCGCACCATTCACCTGGCATCCTGTGAGATTGGTCTCCAGCGGGGCGCCATCTTCCAGGACAGATTTAGCGGGCCCCGTGATGCGGAGAAGGACGGGGAGCGGATCGCTTGTGTCTTCCGATCCGGCGGGCATATCGACCGTAACCAGGAAAGTCGCTGGCGCATAAGCATTGGTCGGCACCCAGTCGGCAACATCGCCGCGGGTGAGACCAAGCGTCGTTTCCATTGGAGGGCGCGCAAACGCCTCCATCTGCGTTGCGACAGCTGATCGATACGCAATCGGTTCAGCGGCGAGGTCGCCGTCGCTCGGCTCAAACCTTTCGATCTGAACCGAGCGGCGGCGCCGGATTTGAGGAGCAGCGGGTGCTGACGCCGCGAGCTCCCCATCCGGTGTGGCAGTGGCTGGAGAAACGGGTGGGCGCGCGACGCTCAAACGGCGTGTCAGATCATCATTCGAGCGTTGAAGGCGCAGCATCTCAGCCCGAAGGTCTTCGATTTCGCGGGCGGTTTCGGGCGTGATGCCTGCGTCAGGTTGAGCGACCTGGCTGCTAATGGCTGCCAATTGCTCTTCTACGAATTTGAGCCGGGCTTCGCCGCCGGTCACCCATTGCGCTTCTGCATCGCGTGGATCGACGGACGACAATCTTGTCTTGCTGGCCGCTTCGCGGGCCCTGTCTTCCGGGTTTGACGGGGCCATCAGCACATAAGCTAGGCCGCCTGCGAACAATATCCCGATCAGGCCGAATGCGAGGAAACGTTGGCGATTGGCGAACCTTTTATTCGCGTGAATATCAGTGTCTGAAAATTCGCTCATGGCTGACCTCCTTTAACGACGAGGAAGATTTGAGCGGTTTGTCGGCGCGCTACAGGGTCTTGATCGCCGGTTGCAGCGACCACGTTGAACACGGCGAGACGCCCATAATTGATGCGTGTTGGCGCGGTGGCTTCATTGCGAACGGTGACGGCGTAGCCGGTGGCGCCATTGCCGGCCCATTCAATTACGCCGCGTTGCGAAAAGCCCTGGGCTGAAAGCGGGCCTTCAAGCCAATCGAGCCGGCGATAGCGCCTCGTTTCAAAGCCAGTCACCCGCGCACCTGAATACATGGCTCGGATCAAAACCGATGACAGATCGACAACAGGGGTTTCGACGGGCCCGATAGAAGCCGTGGAGCCCATCGAAAGGTTTGCAGCGAGGACATTTTCGCCCCGCTCAAGCCAGGGATCATTATTTTGAGGCGCTGCGATCTCCACCTGCAAGGTAGGCACATCACGCACGCCCATCATGACCTGATAGGTTTGCCCGCCTTCTGTGGTGACGAAAAAGGACAGGTTTCCCAGGGCGTTCTCGCCGATGACAACGTAAAGATCGCCGGTCGCCATATCTTTGGTGGTAGAGAAGTCACCTTCAGGATCGCCTTCCGCGATCTTTTGGACGGATGCGGCGCGGTCATCCTCGAACGCGATCCGGGTCATACCCGTCCGCGACGCGTCGAGCGTAACGACGCCATTCGGCGCTGGCTCGATCATCTGTTGCGCATTTGCAGACAGTATAATGGCCGGTATGACGGCTGCGGCGAGCAATAATCTATTGAGCATCGGTCATCGCCTCGGCGCGAACACGGGCGCCAAGCCCTTCTTGTGGTGTGATTTCTTTGATGTCCTGGAGGTAAAGCGAGTAGCCTTCTTGGAAGAACTGCATGGCGAGCGTCATTTGTCGCTGATCGACAAGCTTCGTCCCGACAAAGGTTCTGAGTTCTCCGGTGACCTCGACATAGAGGGTCTTTGGATCCTCATAGACATCGCGCGGATACCAGGCGCGTGATGAGGATCCATCCTGCCAGCGTTCCACGGTTTCCTGCAGACCTGCCGAAATCCGTCCTCTTGCCGAGGGGTGGGTCACCGACAGGATGCGCTCTTCGAAATACTCAGCCGTTTCTGGCGTGATGTTCTCAAAGAAGTAACTGATTGTGATCGCGGTTTCGCGCAGATAATCGCGGCGGACTTTGCCAGCCTCAACCGTCATCGGGTGATTGGTCAGCGGCACCAGAATGATCTGGTCTTTCTTAGCTGTCACCGACAAGGACAGAATGACAATCGCGACAAGCGCAACGAGCAACAGGACAAAGGCGACGTTTCGCTGTCGGCCAACCGTGCCGAGTTGAACAAGGGCGTTATCGGGCGTCATGTCCGTCACCCCGCCAAGATGCGTTCATGGGACGGCGGAATTGCTTTCCAGCGCATCACCGTGTCGGGCAGGATCCAATAGAGCCAATGCAGAAGCTTGGCAGAGTTCTCTCCGCCTTTAAACTTGCGCATGCCCACAACGACCAGTGCAGCTGTCGGCATGGCGATCCAGATTTCAGAGAACATGATCAGAGCGCCAGCGACCCCGACAAAGGCGAGAAACTCGTCAACGGTGAACACCAGAATCTTTTCTGGAAGATCGAGCCATCGGGGGACTTTGTAAGTTCGCTCACTCATCGAGGGCTCCATGCGATAAAGAAGTTGGGTTGAAACGGCCCCGGCTTGAGGGAGAGGCTGCCAGCGGCGAAGTCGGAGGCTTCAAGACGCCAGATGGACCGGGACCGTTTCATCTCTCAGGACGCCTCAAGAGGTAGAGACGCCGCATCTACAGTTTGGATTTGCGCTTCGATTTGCGCGGGCGCGTCTGGAAGCTCGGCCGCGACAGCGGTGAGGACAATCGGCCCGCCAATGCCAACCAAGAGCCCGATACCTGCTGGCACAAGGATTGTTCCAATCGACATACGCGCGATTGCGCCGGCGGCGGCATAACCAAGCGCGATAAGCGTGATGATCCGCCCACCCGAACCAGCCAGCCAATCGCCAAGCTGGGTTTCGGCCGCTGCGAATGTCGTGTCGCCGCCCGCCATAGCGACCCCGGCCAGCACGGTGCCCGCAAGCGCTGCTGCGCCTAGCGCACCGACAGCGCCGAGCCCTCGACTAAAAGAAAACTTAAGAATAGAACCAAACGCCATTTGCGTAACTCCAGGTTTAAGGAAGACGCGGTCTTCACGAAGCCTGAAAATTAACGGGTGCTATTCATCATTCGTCAATATTGGCCAATTTTCGGCAAATATTCTGCAAGTGTTTCAAAAAAGTGATTTCAGAATGAATTATTCTCAGAATGAATATTTCATTCCTAGCGTGATTTATAAATTATGGGTGACGATATTAAAACTGCGTCAAACGGGGCCGAAAAAGAGCAACTGCGACAGCTTGTCGCAATTTGTCATCCTCAAATACAGTCTGTTTTTCGCCTAAGCGGAGAATAATATAGCCCAAATAAATCGATTCATTTCAAAGACAAGTTGCGTAACTAGTTATGGTCAGCTAGCGTTCACTTGAGGTGGAAGCTGTAGAGTGCCTATGGCGGAAAAGGAGACGGAGACAGAAGAAAGGGGGGACAAGAATGTCCATCCAACTTGCTCCTAGGGAGCTCGTGCACGTTACGAGCATTGACGACACCCAGAGAAAACTGGGACGTCTTATACGTTTAAACAGAAGAGCCTTGGAATTAACTCAAACAGGGCTTGGTGCTCGTGTGGGGCTAAATCAGTCGCAAATCTGCAAGTTTGAGCAGAACGGAGCTACAAGTTTCGAGATTTTCTTGAAAGCGTCTCGAGGTTTGGATCTGCCAGCCTGGGTCCTCTTGAAGGTCGCCGAAGACCCCGACGCGTTCGAAGACGTCTGCAGCGTCAAATCAAAGTTTCGATCTGCCTTCTGAAGCCCAACACTTGTGGCCCACAATTAGTCAGAACGACTAGATTTGGCCCTTTTTTGCCATAGGCGAGGGTCGATATGGGCGACTTAAAACGCCCTAAAACGGTCGCTGCGCCTTCATTTGATCAGAAGCAAAATAGCGGTTTGAGAGA
>Ga0208180_1000050_pt1 | contig 131054 bp, 115 predicted proteins | sample MalvireepMed_s16_FD_184241 | JGI IMG/M metagenome (GOLD analysis project Ga0208180, IMG submission 184241) | Marine viral communities from the Global Malaspina Expedition - Malaspina viral metaG DeepMed_s16 (SPAdes) (version 2) | ecosystem: Environmental > Aquatic > Marine > Oceanic | place...
CACGCCACCGCCCAGGTGCTCAAGAAACTCCGTGCCCTTGAGCCGGTCCATCACCGGGCCTTTCACCTCAGACAGGTGCAGCCTTGCGCCGGCATCGTGCAGGCGCTCATTGATGGCTTCTAGGCTTTCCAGCGCCGAGGCATCAATCAGGTTAACCGCGGGGCACACCAGCACCAGGTCTGTCAGCTCCGGCTCCCGGCTGACCAGGTCCATCACTGTTTCCTCAAGGAAACGGGCATTGGCAAAGTACAGACTCTCGTCTACCCGCAGGAAGGTTACCTTCGGGCACAGTTCCACGTCATGGCGCAACACATTGCGGAAATGCTCGGTACCCGGCACCAGGCCCACCACGGCACTGTGGGGCCGGCTGGTCCGGAACAGGAACAGCCCGATAGACAACGCCACCCCGGCGATAATCCCCGCCTCCACACTGTGGGCCAGTGTCAGCACAATCGTCGCCAGCATGGCGCCAAAATCGGTACGGGAGTACCGGAATGTACGCACCAGCGCCGGTAGGTCGATCAGTGTTGCCACCGCCACGATAATGGTTGCTGCCAGCGTCGCCTGGGGCAACCAGGCGATAGCCGGAGTCAGGAACAGGGTAGCCAGGGCAATACCTACAGCCGTGTAAGCCCCCGCAGCCGGTGTTTCCGCGCCGGCATCAAAATTGACCACCGAGCGGGAGAAGCCACCGGCTACCGGCATGCCACCGGAGAATCCGGAGCCCAGATTGGCGGTTCCCAGCCCGATCAGTTCCTGGTCCGGGTCGATGCGCTGGCGCCGCTTGGCAGCCAGCGTCTGGCCTACGGAAACCGACTCCACAAACCCAACCACACCGATCAGCAAGGCACTGACGGCCAGCTGGGACCATACCGAGGGCTCCAGGCTTGGCATGGTGAAGGAGGGCAAACCCGATGGCACGGCCCCCACCAGCCGGACACCCTGTTCATCCAGCCGCAGGGCCCAGGCCACCAGGGTTGTCACCACCACTGCCAGAATCGGTGCCGTCTTGGTGAAAATATCCGCGGCACGGGGCGCCAGGCCCAGCTTGCTCAGCAGCGGCTTCAGGTAGCGACGGGACCAGATCAGGAACAACAATGCCCCGGTGCCCACCAGAAGGGTAGGCATATTGGTATCACCCAGAGCGCCGAACAACGATCCGACAATATCGATCAGGTTGTGCCCGGACGACTGGATACCAAACAGGTGCTTGAGCTGACTGGCCGCAATCACAATCCCCGATGCGGTAATGAATCCCGAGATTACCGGGTGGCTGAGGAAATTGGCCATAAAGCCAAGCTTCATCACCCCCATCACCGTCAGCATCAGGCCGGACATCACCGCCAGCAGAACGGCTCCGGCGAGGTATTCCGGCGTACCGGCCTCAGCCAGTGGCGCCAGAGCGGCCGCGGTCATCAACGAAGCCACGGCTACCGGCCCGACAGACAATGTCCGGCTGGTACCAAACACGGCATAGATCACCAGGGGCAGGATACTGGCATAAAGCCCGACATGGGCAGGCAGGCCTGCCAACAGGGCATAGGCCAGCGACTGCGGGATCAGCATGACCGTGACGATCACAGCCGCGATCAGATCACTGGTGACCTGATCGCGATTGTAGCGCGGCGCCCATTGCAGAATGGGCAAGTAGCGTTTCAGGTTCATACCCAGCTCAGAACCGGTTAACCGGAACTTTCAGGTACACCTGACCGTTGTCTTCCGCCGGCGGTATGTGCCCAGCCCTCATGTTCACCTGAACAGAAGGCAGAATCAGCCGGGGCATATCAAGGGTGGCGTCCCGTTCAGTACGCATCTTCACAAACTCGTCTTCCGAAATGCCCTGGTGGACATGCACATTGGCTTCACGCTGTTCAGCCACCGTGGTCATGTGGTGGTACTCATCCCGACCCGGCGCCTTGTAATCGTGGCACAGGAAAATGCGGGTCTGTTCCGGCAGCGCCAGTACCTTCTGGATCGACTGGTACAGTGTGCGGGCATCGCCACCCGGGAAATCGCAGCGGGCAGTACCGTAGTCCGGCATGAACAGGGTGTCGCCCACGAAGGCGGCATCGCCGATAACGTAGGTCAGGCACGCCGGTGTGTGGCCCGGAGTGTGCAGCACATAGCCTTCGAGGTTGCCAATGGTGAAGGTATCGCCTTCCTCAAACAGCTGGTCGAACTGGCTGCCATCGCGTGCAAATTCGGTCCCGGCATTAAAGGCCTTGCCAAAGATTTCCTGAACGTCGACGATTTTTGCGCCAATACCGGTCTTGCCACCCAGCTTTTCGTGCAGATAGGGTGCGGCTGACAGGTGGTCCGCGTGCACGTGGGTTTCCAGAATCCACTCAACCCGCAGGTCGTTATCACGCACGTACTGAATGATCTCGTCTGCGGAGCGCACGTCGGTGCGGCCGGCGGCGTAGTCGAAATCCAGCACCGAATCAAGGATGGCGCAAGCCTGGCTGTCCGGGTCCCGCACCACATAACTGAATGTGTTGGTGGGTTCGTCGAAGAAATGCTGAACGATAGGCTGGGTCATGGTATTCACCTTTGATGTCGCCGATATCTATGATTTGATCTAAGGATATACTGAAACGATATATAAGGTGAAATTCTGTTTTCTTATATAGGCGATAAGCTCGATGCATCACACCGGGCACCGGATCACGTTCCGGCACCTGGTAGTATAGACTACCCAGAGACCTGTAGGCCGAGCCATCCAGCGCTTCCGGAGCGACCAGGACATGGCTGACAGCTGTAAACCACCGAACAAGGTGACACGCTTTACCACCGAAAACCCCGGGGAGTGGCTGGACTGATGCGACTCTGAGAACACCGCAAACTTTGCTGGTCTCACGTACAATGGGCGCTTTTGAATTCTCAAGGAGGCGTCCTTGCTCCCTCGCTCGCGGATTGCACAAGAATGGCAGGCTTTCTGGCTGGCACTGGGATTCCTGACTCGTATCCCCATGCTCGTCCGGATTGATTACTCCCAGCGCCTGATGAACCAGAGCAGCGTCTATTTTCCCCTGGTGGGCCTTCTGCTCGGCCTTGGCTATTGCGCCGCCTACGTTCTGTTCTCATTGGTGGCCAGCCCGCTGGCAGCCGTTATCCTGGTGGTTATTCTGCACCTGTTTATCACCGGGGCCTTCCACGAAGATGGCCTGGCCGACAGTGTTGATGCTCTCGGCGGCGGCTATACCGTTGAAAAACGGCTGGAGATCATGAAAGACAGCCGGATCGGAACCTATGGCACGGTGGCACTGGTGATGGCCCTGCTGCTGAAAGTAGCCCTGCTGGCTGAGGCTGAATTGATCTGGCTTGCGTTGCTGGTGGCACCTGCGGTTTCCCGGCTGACACCACTGATATTGATGGCCTGCCTGCCGTACGTCACTGACCCCGACAAGAGTAAATCCAAGCCGGTGGCAGACGGTTTCTCCCGCAGCCGTTTGCTGGCGGCGGCAGGCTTTGTGTTGTTGCTGGCAGCCGGATTATCACTCTGGCAGCCGTTACTGATTCCCGCAGCCATAACCGCCGTCCTGCTGGTTGCTGTGTTCTGGGGCAGCTATCTTCGTAGCCAGCTCGGTGGCTACACCGGCGACACCCTGGGCGCAGCTGTCGTGTTCAGCGAACTGGCGCTGTTGCTGGCTCTCTAACACGCCGGAAATCGTCAGTTATCCACCGTGAACGACACTATCCGGGACAGGTGGCTGATGGGCATTTCCGTCTCTTCGTGCCAACGGTTGAACGCCTCCTGGGCCTGGCTCATGCCTTTCTTGCTGGCCGGTGAGGCATCCAGAATTCCGGCCCGGGTCAGGGCGGTAACCACATCGTGGGACAGGATAAAGCCATCCCAACCCACCCGGCGCAGGAAATACTGGGCTGAGTTCCCGCCCAGACGCTCACCGTTACGCTTCAGGTAAAGCAGCAGCCCCACCTGATCGGTCGACGGCCACTGGGCCAGAAACTGACCAAAGCTACCATGATCTTTCGCCACATCCATGATCATCCGGGCATTTTCCGGCACGGTTCGGATCTTCTGCATGTTGCGAACAATACGCTCGTCTGTAGCCAGCTGCTCCAGCACTTCCGGCGGCACCTGCTGCCAGTAGGCGGGCACAAACCCTTCGAATGCCGCCTCAAAATCCGGCCACTTGTTCTCGATCACCCGCCAGACAAAACCAGCCTTGAAAATGCATCGGGTGATCTCGGACAGGTAACGGTCGTCGCCGATCTCCGCCAGACGCTGCTTTTCAGTGACCGGTGGCAACAGAGATTTCAGGGCCTGTTCGCCACCCTTGCGGGCCAAGGCCTGCTGGTAAAACACAGAAAAGTTCATAGACCCTCCACATGGATCCCCAAATTGGGACTTAAAGAGCCCAATATGGGATTGAAAATACCCAAATCAGGTACTAAAGTACCCATATTGAGACTCATGAGATGCAACCTGACCATGCCCGGAACCAGTATCGGTGACGCACTGTTTACCAAAACCCAACAGCGCCTACTATCGCTTATCTACGGCCATCCAGACCAGAGCCTTTACCTGAATGAACTGGTACGGCAGGCAAATATAGGGCGCGGCACCGTTGTCCGGGAGCTGGCCAAACTGACCGATTCCGGTCTGGTCGTCATGACCCGCCAAGGCAACCAGAACCACTACCAGGCCAACCCGGACAACCCGATCTTCGATGAGCTGAAACACATCGTCCAGAAAACCTTTGGTATTTCCGATGTGCTCCGGAATGCCCTGGCGCCACTGGCGGATACCCTCGAACAGGCCTTTATCTACGGTTCCGTGGCAAAAGGGGATGCCCATGCGGGCAGCGATGTCGATGTCATGCTGATCGGCCACGATCTCAGTTACAGCGAGGTTATGGAACTGCTGGCCCCCGCCGAACAACAATTACAACGAACCATCAATCCCACGTTATACTCTCCCGCCGAGTTCGAGCAGCGTATCAAAGACAATCAGAGTTTTGTCACCCGGGTGCTGGACCAACCCCGCCTCGACCTCCGCTTCAGCCACTGAGACAGGACACATTGCATGGAAGCACTCGATAATCTGGTCAGGATCCGACGACTCAAGGCAGAACCACCCGATGCCCGGGAGTTCGACGGCATGCTCAAGGCTGCCGACACCAAACTCCGGGACGCCTGCATTGAGGGATTGTCTGAGGACAGCCAGTTCTCTCTGGCTTATGGCGCCGCCCACGCATTATCGCTCGCCGCCCTGAGATGGCACGGGTATCGTTCCGAAAGTCGCTACATCGTCTTCCAGTGCCTGCAACACACCATTGGCTTACCCAATGCCAAATGGCGCGTATTGGACAAGTGTCATTCGGCCCGCAATCTGGCCGAATACGAGGGCCACATGGACGTGAACCCCCAATTGCTGAAGGAGCTGATTGCGATCACTCGCGAGCTGCAATCACTGGTGAGGGATCTGCCGCCAATAGGAAACTGACGTCCACCCCGATGTCAGACCTGCTTTAACCGGGCCAGCAGGGACTCCTGATCAAGGGCGCCACCCCAGGTATTACCATGTACCAGATCTTCCAGCGGCAGCCGGGAACGCCAGCCTTTGGACTGTAATTCCGGTTGCTCCAGGAATTCACTGACATAGCCCAGGCAGAGATAGGCCAGCGGGTATACATGATCCGGCAACTGCAGGATATTCGACAGCACATCCTGATCCAGGATGCTCACCCAGCCCACGCCAATACCCTCGGCCCGAGCCGCCAGCCAGAGGTTCTGCACCGCCAGGCAGGTGCTGAACAGGTCCATTTCCATAATGGAATTACGCCCCAGGACATTGGGGCCGCCGCGGGATCGATCACAGGTGATGCAGAGGTTGATGGGGCTTTCCAGAATGCCCTGCAGTTTCAGGCTCCGATAGGTTTGCTGGCGCTCGCCGGTGTAGTTTTCCGAGGCCTTTGCGTTTTCCTCGTTAAAACTGTCCAGCACCTGCTCGCGCACCGCCAGGCTGTCGATCACGATGAAATCCCAGGGCTGCATGAAGCCGACCGACGGGGCGTGGTGGGCAGCTCTCAGGATGCGCGCCAGAACCGCCTCCGGAATGGCATCCGGCAGGAACTGGGAGCGCACATCCCGGCGCTCGAAGATGGCCCGGTACAGGCCTTCGCGCTGGGCATCGGTGAAGGGATCATTCGGGTTACTCACAACTGCAACAGCCTCCTTAACCGGTCTGTGTCCAGGCACTGCTCCACCTGATCGGCCAGGCGATCAAGTTGCTGCAGACGGTGACGCTGGTAGTCCACCGACTGCTCGCCCTGTGTTTTAAGGCCTGCCCAGGCCAGAATGGCATGGCAGGCGGCTGGCTCGTCGAAGACGCCGTGGATGTAGGTACCCGCCACCTGGCCATCCGCACTGACGGCGCCATCCGGCCGGCCTTCCAGCTCTGCAAATGGGCGCACCAGCGCGGCGCCTTCGGTGACACCGTTGTGCATTTCATAGCCTTTCAGAGCGCCTGTCACCGCCGTGCTGGCAACATGAGAGGTCAGCCCGCCATTTACCATTCGGAGCTGCTTGCCCGGCACCATACGGGTAACCATTTCGAACAGGGCCAGGCCCTCGGTAGTGCCGGCTTCACCCTCCAGCCCTTCCGGGTCTTCCACTTTTAGCCCCAGCATCTGGAAGCCGCCACAGATACCCAGTAGCTTGCCGCCATACCGCAGGTGTTTCTGGATGGCTTCCGGCCAGCCTTGTTGCTTCAGCCACTGCAGGTCGTGCCGGGTGCTTTTGCTGCCGGGCAAGATAATCAGATCCGCTGGCGGAATGGGTTCATCCGTCCCCACGAACACCAGGTCAACGCCCGGGTGGAGTCGCAACGGATCAAAATCATTGTGGTTGCTGATCCTCGGAAATATCGGCACCACCACTTTCAGGGCGCCGGCCTCACTGGTGCCGGCGGCACTGACGCTGTCTTCTGAGTCGATCACCAACCCGTGCAGGTATGGCAAAACCCCGAACACCGGCTTGCCCGTGTGTTCCGTCAGCCAGTCCAGCCCGGGCTCCAACAGCGCAATATCGCCCCGGAACCGGTTGATGATAAAACCCGCCGTCCTGTCCCGCTCACTGTCGGAAATCAACTCCAGCGTACCCACCAGCTGGGCGAAAACCCCGCCCTTGTCAATATCCCCTACCAGCAACACCGGACAATCAGCAGCTTCGGCAAAACCCATGTTGGCAATGTCGTTGGCCCGCAGATTGATTTCCGCGGGGCTGCCGGCGCCTTCGGCGATGACCACATCGTAGCGGACACTCAGTGCCTGCCAGCTCGCCATCACCGAATTCATCGCCTCAGCTTTGTAGGCGTGGTAATCCAGGGCATCCATATTGCCATGGACCTTGCCCCGCAAGATCACCTGGGCCCCGCAATCGCTCTGGGGCTTCAACAACACCGGGTTCATGTCACTGTGGGGCTCCAGACCACAGGCCAGTGCCTGCAACGCCGTGGAGCGGCCAATTTCGCCACCATCCACGGTGACCGCACTGTTCAGGGCCATGTTCTGGGGTTTGAACGGTGCCACCGACACCCCCTGACGCGCCAGCCAGCGGCACAGGGCCGCCACCACCGTGGTCTTGCCAGCATCCGAGGTGGTGCCCTGCACCATCAGGGTGGGCATTTACAGCTCCACACCCTTCTGGGCCTTGATGCCCTGATCCTTGAAGGCATGTTTGACCACGCCCATCTCGGTCACCGTGTCGGCCAGATCAACCAGTTCCTGCGGAGCCCCGCGCCCGGTGACCACCACATGCTGCATTTCGGGACGAGCCTGCAGGTCGTCCAGCACCCGGTCCAGATCGATGTAGTCGTACTTCAGCGCGATATTCAGTTCGTCCAGCAGAATCAGGTCATAGCTGTCGTCTTTGAGCATGTCAGCTGCGACTTCCCAGGCATCGGTCGCGCTCTGCACATCCTGCTCACGATTCTGGGTTTCCCAGGTATAGCCCTGGCCCATCACGTGGTAGGTCACGTTCGGCAGGCTCCGGAAGAACGCTTCCTCGCCGGTGCTGAAAGCGCCCTTGATAAACTGGACGATGCCCACTTTCATTCCATGGCCCAGGGCCCGGGCGACCATGCCGAAGCCGGAACTGCTCTTGCCCTTGCCGGGGCCGGTGAGCACCAGTAACACGCCCTGTTCTTTCTGGGCACTGGCAATGCGCTCTTGCATGATTTTCTGTTTGGCGGCCATGCGCCTGGCATGGCGTTCGGGGTCTTTGGCGCGTTCACGCATGATGACTCTCCTTGGGTTAAGGCGTTCGAGTTGCTCAGGAAAACCGGACTTCCTCACCGCGAAAGATCGCGCTAATCAAAGCAGGCGCTGACGGGAAGTATCCGTGAAAATAGCTGGCCACCAGTTTCTGGTCGCGATACACGGCCTCACCTTCAGAGCCAGCCTGCTTCTTAGCCCTGGCGGCAGGTTGCCACGGGGTCTCAAGACTGGAATGGTGATAGGTGTGGCCCCGCAGCCCGCCGAGATGGGTTTCCAGACTTTGCAGACCCAATGCGGTCAGTCGGTTAGCCATGGTCGCCCGCCCGGGCACCAGGCCCAGCAGACTATGTACTTTGCCGTCTTTATCTGCCAGCTCTTCGGCACAGGCCATCAGACCACCGCACTCTGCCAGAATGGGCTTGCCGGCCTGGTGGAAGGCGCGAATCGACGCCAGCATGGCGAGGTTCTCCGCCAAGATGCTGGCATGCAGTTCCGGGTAGCCGCCCGGAAGCCACAACGCATCAGCCATCGGTACTTCCGAATCTGTCAGGGGCGAAAAATACACCAGCTCAGCGCCCATGGCGGTGAGCAGATCCAGATTGGCGCGGTAGATAAAACTGAAGGCCGCATCCCTGGCAACCGCGATCCTGTACCCCGCCAGCAGCTGTTCTGGCCGGGAAGGTGCCTCATAATGAAACGACACGGGCTCGGGCAGCACATCCAGACCCGCTGACATCAGGACTTCGGCAGCCTTATCCAGCCGATCACTGAGGTCGTCCATTTCAGCCGCCTGGACCAGACCAAGGTGCCGGTCCGGAATGTTCATGGCATCGTTTCGGGGTATTGCGCCCAGCAGGCTGATACCTTCCGGCAGGCTCTCCCGTAGCAGTTCGCCGTGGTAAGGACTGCCAATCTTGTTGGCAATTACCTGATGAACAGGGAGTTCGGAATCAAATCTCGCCAAGCCGAGGGCAACCGCGCCGAAGGTCTGAGCCATGCCTTTGGCATCAATCACCGGCAGGGCCGGAATACCCGCCAGCTTGGCCAGATCGCCGCTACTGGGGCTGCCATCAAACAAGCCCATGGAGCCCTCCACCAGAATCAGGTCGGCGCTCTGGGCAGCCTCCGCCAGCCGCCATCGGCACTCTTCCTCGCCGGTCATCCAGGGGTGCAACTGGTAAACCGGGTTACCGGAGGCTACCTCCAGCACCATGGGGTCCAGGTAATCCGGCCCGTGTTTGAACACCCGGACGTTACGGCCGGCGTTCCGGTGCAGTCGGGCCAGGGCGGCGGTGACCATGGACTTGCCCTGGCCGGAACCCGGGGCGGTAATCATGGCAGCCGGGATTTTGTTGTCTGGCATGTGTTGCTATTCCCTGTCGTCTGAATTTGGTGCAGACGGGCAGCGGAGCAGGGCTTTCCGGGACACGCTGTGAATACATCCCTGTAAGCTTGACTGCAGCATCCCTGCTGCAGACAGTCCCGGAAAGCCCTGCCCCGCTACCCTCGCGATACTTCTGAGCTAGACTCGTTTTGGCACGAAAAAAGGCGCGCCATCCACTTCCACCGTTGCCAGTTGCTGGTTGTACAAACGTTCCAGAGCGTTCGGCACCAGCATCCTTTCTGCCGGGCCCCAGCAGGCTTCGCCGTTGGGGTACATCAACAGAATATGATCACACCAGCGGGCAGCCAGGTTCAGGTCGTGCAGGCACATAAAAATGGCATTACCCGCTGCCGCACGGTCAGTGAGCAGTTTCATGACGGCCACCTGGTGATGCAGATCCAGGTGATTCGTCGGTTCATCCAGCAACCAGGTATGAGGCGACTGGGTCATCAGGGTGGCAATCGCCACACGCTGGCGTTCCCCGCCAGACAGGGTAGTGACCAGACGGTTTTTCAGGTGCAGGACATCCAACGCTTCAAGAGCCCTTTGCGCCATAGCCAGATCGTCTGCCCCTTCCATCTGCCACGGAGACAACCAGGGATGGCGACCGATCAGCGCGGTTTCCATTACCGTTGCCGGGAAGCCATCCTGCCGGTCCTGGAACACCAGCCCCAGCTGTTGAGAGAACACACGGCGCTTTAATCCGGATACCGGCACATCCTCGAGATACAGCTCACCGGCACGGGGCGAACGAAGGCCTGCAAGGGTATGCAGCAGAGTGGTCTTGCCGGCACCGTTGGGGCCGAGTACGCCCCAGATCTGACCGGAGCCGATCGTTAAATCCAGCGGGTAGCCATCGACGCGGCCGGGAATATCAATCACCAGGTTCCGGGTACTCAGGGTCTGCATGTGGCGGCTCTGCATGGCGTTCATCAGCGACTCCGGTACAACAGGTACAGGAAGGTGGGAACACCCAGCAACGCGGTGATCACACCCACCGGCAGCTGTTCCGGTGCGATCACCACCCGCGCCAGGGTATCCGCCAGCACCAAAAGGGTACCGCCAGCCAAGGCACAGGCTGGCAGAATCAGTCGCTGATCATTGCCCAACACCAGCCGGAGCATATGTGGAACCACAAGGCCGACAAAGCCTATGCTGCCCGCCATGGTGACCGCCGTGGCGGTGAGCAAGCTGGCGAGAATGTAAATCAGCCATTCCAGCAGGCGAACCGAAATACCCAATGCCGCCGCCTGCATCGGTCCCCGAGCCAACACATTCAGGCTCCGACCCAGTGGCACCACCAGAACACAAACAACAGTCAACAATCCCAGTCCGGGCCATGGTATCCGGGCGTAAGACACATCGCCCATCAGCCAGTACAGCATGCCCGGCAACTCCCGGGCCGGGCTGATCGCCAACATCAGGGTAATCACCGCACCCCAGCCAGCGGCCACCACCACGCCGGTCAGTAACAGGCGGGAGGGCGTCCAACTGCCAGTGCCATGGGCCAGCCCAAACACCATCAAGGTCGCGAGCAGGGCACCGGCAAAGGCAGAACCGGAGATAACCGCGCCGCCAAGTCCCGCCAGCATCGCCAGTAACGCACCAACAGCCGCGCCGCCGGACAGGCCCAGAACGTAGGGATCGGCAAGTGGGTTACGCAGCAATACCTGCATCAGGGCGCCGGCCACGGCCAGCAGGCCTCCGGTGGCAAAGGCCGACAAGGTTCTGGGTAGCCGGAGTTCAAGGATCAGCGTGCGCTGCAGGTCCGAGCCTTCACCCAGAAATACCGACAACACATCGGCAGGTGATATCGCCACGCTGCCAACACCGACCGAGATCACCATGGCCAGCACGCCGGCCAGAGCCAGCACCAACAGTGGCAAAGTGATCGGCCGGATCACGCAAGGGCTCCATTAAGGTCGCCGGTCACGGGCCACCTCCAGTTTTTCACAAAACAGGCGCGTACCTTCGAGCATTCTCGGTGTTGGTCGCTGTATCAGAGATGGCGGGATAAAAAACAGGTTGTCCCGCTCCGTGGCGGTCAGGCTCGGGAATGACTGCCAGCGAGTCAGCCAGTGGCGGTTCTCCTCCCCCATCCCGCCCGCCAGGATAGCTTCGGGATTGGCTGCAATAACGGCTTCGGCACTGATTCTGGGCACCAACCGCTCCAGGTGGCCAAACACGTTGTCACCCCCACACAGCTCAATCATTTCACCAATCAGATGGTCACGGTTGACCGTCATCAGAGGCTCATCCCAGACCTGGTAGAACACCGGCACTGGGTCAGCCTCTTCAAACTGCGCGCGCAATCCGGCGATGCCCTGGCGGAAGCGCTCTGCCTCGGCAAAGCCGTTGGCTTCGGTACCAGCTAGCACAGAAAGACGCTCAATAGTGTGGGAGACTGCCTCGAAGCTTCGGGGTTCGATGGAAAAAACCGGAATACCCAGCTCCTTGAGGGTCGCCAACTGTTCGGTGGGGTTTCCGGTCACCCAGCCAATGACCAGATCCGGCTGTAACTCAAGCAACCGCTCCATGTCCATACGGGTATGACTGCCGACCGAGGTAACCTCTTTTGCCGCTGGAGGGTAATCACTGTACGCCACCACCGCGACAACCTGATTGCCGGCTCCCGCGGCCCAGGCCAATTCAGTGGCACCTGGGGACAAGGTAGCTATACGTGTTGCCGGAGCCGTCAGGCAAATACGGTCTCCGGTATCGTCAGTAGCACATAACGCTCCAGCAAAGACCATTTCCTGCCATACCAACAACCCCAAGCCAATCAAGACGAATTTTCTTATAGTTCTCAGCATGCGCTCACCTGACTGCCTTGTTCATTGCAACCCAAAGGCAGCGAGTATGCCGATGAACCACCTTTGCGAGCCGAGTCAAACGCCTCCCGCTGTTCAGGCTCCAACTGATCTGCCACCCAATCCATAAGAGGATGATCCGGGCGCGTGTGTCCATTGCCAGGCAGGCCATGATCAACAATATTGCCGGCAAAGTCCCGGGTCAGAGCGCGAAGAGTGAATACATCCGGCTCCCAAAATCCGCGCTTTGCTGCCAGCAATACAATGGACTGCATGTGAGTTTTAACATGAACGTTATGCCCATCACTCAAAAACTCGTCCAGCCCGAGGCCATGTTGATCCTGAAAGTACACGCTATTGATATCATCCCACATGCTTGAACGAAGTACCTGGGGACTGGTGATCTGCCAGCCCCAGAAGTTATCAAGGAAATCGCTGCCCATGGTGCGGGCGCCGGCATAGCCGTGTTTCATTAGTGGGGCCAGCCATTGAGGGCTGAGATTACGAGCCCTCAGCTCAACCTGCAGAGCACGCTGCAGTGAGTCGACTCTCGGATTTTTTGGATCTGCATATTGCAACACCCGGTTCTCCGGTGGCTCACCCCGCAGGTGCTCGACCGCATTGGACAGGCCGCCCTGAAAGTCAAAGCCGTCATCGTTATCCAGCAGGCCATACAGGTAGCTGGCCCGGCCCAGGTAGGTGTGGTTAACCGTCTGCAACTGGCGGTCGAACGCCTGGTGCGCCGCCTCACCCTGACGGCCCCGGCCATAGACATGACCCATGCGGCGCCGATAAGCGTTACCCAACTGCTCTCGTGCCTGCCAGGCACCGGAACGGGCAGCCAGGCGATTGACGCCAGCGCCATAGGCCCCGGGCGCAGTCCCGAAAACCCGATGAGCTGCCTCCGCGCCAGCATCGCGCGCAGAGACTCCGGCCGCCATCAGCACCTGGGTATCGGCCACCCAACGGGCCGCAACGCCGTTGACGGCCAGAGTTTCGTTACCAGGTTCGCGCATGCCCATCGGCAAATCCGACAGAGTTTGATCCAACGCTTCGACCATGTCCGGGTATTCAGCTTTGATAGTGTTCGCCGCCCCGGCCAGGGCGTAGCGAGAGGCCAGGTCCAGCCATTCCAGCTGGCTCTCGTACAGATCCCGGAACAAGCCGGAGGTGGTGAACACCACGTTACGCCGCACCGGAGTATCTGTCTCCGGCCCTGCAGGCAGGCGTTCCAGCCCCTTGACGATACCGCGGCTATTCCAAACCGGACGCACCCCCAGCAGCTTCATGCCGAAGGCAATCATCACGCCTTCATCTCGCACAGTGTCGGAGGCCCAGAGCACCAAAGCATCGCTTTCCCCCGCCTTCTTTGACTTATCGGACAGGGCTTCTTGCGTCAGTTCAGCGGCCAGAGACCAGGCCACGCGGGTCGGAATCAGATCATCGGACAGGGCGTGGAAGTTGCGACCGGTGGGCAATACCGCCGGGGTTCTCAAAGGATCGTTACCCTGCCCTGGCGCCACAAAGCGGCCATTCAGCGCGCTGAGGAAACTCTGGCGCTCCGCCGCCGGCGAGGCCTCCAGGTTCGGCCTCCACCCGCTCTCCGACGTTCCGGCCTTACCCGCCATGGAATCCAGCATGGTGTCCACCATCTCGGAGCTCCAGTCACGGCCAAACACGTGCAGCCCCAGGGGCATGAAGTGTTCCTGCATGTCGGTAACGTAGTGACCCGCCTCATGGACCAGAAGGTCCGGGGATAACTCATCCAACGAAACATCATCCACCGACAGTCCCATTTCGCTGGCAATCTCTCGCTCCAGGTCCTCACTGATATCCAGAATTCGGATTTTCTCCCTCAACATGGCCAGGGCTCGCTCCCGCATCGGGCTGTCGGGCTCGTTCGCGGACTCCCAGGTTTCCACCAACTGGCGCAGCTCCAACAGGTCATCATAGAGTTCCGTAGCCGCCAATGGTGGGGTAAGGTGACTGATCATAACGCCGAGAGCCCGGCGCTTCGCCTGTATGCCCTCTCCGACGCCGTCAACGATGTAGGGATAGATCAGCGGCAGATCGCCGCCCAACAGCTCAGGGTAATCGTCCCCGGTCAGCCCTGCGCGGCGGCGGGGCAGAAATTCCCGGGTGGAGTGGCGCCCAACGTACACCAGGGCGTCTGCCCGATAGTGATCCCGCAGCCAGTGATAGAACCCCACGTATTGATGGGTCGGCGGAAAGGTGGCGTTAGCGTGCAGCAGCTCCTCATCCACTTCCCAGCCCCGCGGCGGTTGCGGGCCTATAAAAACATTGCCAAACCGCAAGCCCGGGAAAATCAGCCGGTCGTCCACCACCATAGACCGCCCCGGTGCGTCACCCCAGCCCTTGAGGCCGGGTATTTCGGTGTTAGCAAGTGCGTCCCGGCCGGCCTGTACCTCATCTCGATAACCGCCCTCGTTCAGCCGGCGCAACCAGAAAGATTCATATTTGTCCAGCCGGGTCAGGGCACGGTTGCGGTCAGGATGCTGAACGTGTTCGATAAGATGACGCAGGTCACCAATGCCCCGGTTCAACAGCCCGATCGCGAGCTCTTTTTCGCCCAGACCGTAGGCCTGCTCCAACCGCTGATGCAGGTAGCCCAAGGGACCATGATTCAGTTCCTGTTGCACGACCGCAGGCAAGGTGTCCAGATAACGGCGGTAGGTAACACTGCCTATGGAGGCCACCTTGCCCGCCATTTCCCGCAGGGCACGGGGATCGTCCGGCAGGTTTACGCCACGTTGCTGGATCAAGTCGTTGAGAGCTTCCGGGCTATCCGGCAGTTGCCCTGTGTCGTAGCCTTCGTCCTTAAGCCAGGTCAGCATTTCATAAAGGGAGGCAGGCACATCCAGGTTGTCCGCGCCGATGTTCTGGCGGCCCGGAGGGTGGTTGTAGTATATGATTGCCACGCGCTTGTCGGCATTGTCCTTGGCCTGCAAAACCTGCCACCGCTTCAGGCGATCGGCCACGGCATCTACGCGCTCCGGCACCGGTTGCGTCAGGGTCAGGGCGACGCCGGTGCGCTGATCGATCACTTCCGGTTCAGCGGTGGCCAGTATCATGGGCTGAGTGACGCCTTGCAGTTCCGGCATTGCCAGCTTGTAATGCACTTTGTCCGCCGGAATACCATCCACCGACAACTGCCATTGACTGGCGGTGCGGGAAGCCAGTCGCAACCCCTTGATCACCGGCACGTCCAGTCGAGTTAGCTCCTCGGTCACCTGCCGCCGGCCCTCGCCACCGCCAATGGTGAAGTCCTGCAGGCTGATAATGCCGGCCAGGCTCGCCGGCCCGGCGACATCATCCAGCGTGCGCACGGCTTCCAGGCTGGCGCCGCCCCAGCGGGACAGTACTGCAAAGCACTGGATATCCCGGGCTTCCAGGGCCGCACAGGTGACGTCCAGCAGGTCTCGGTCCCCCGGGCGGTCGCCGCTGTCCAGATCCAGCAGGCCGACCACCGGGCCCGACTTCAGATTCAGCCCGGCCGGATCATCCGTAGCTTCACCCTTGCGGTAATACCGAATCAGCGCCCGGGGTGGCAATTCAGGCACAGCCAGCTGCTGACCGGCCTGCACCAGCAGCCAGCGCAACAGGGCATCGAGATGCTGCGGGGTACGCCCCTGATAGAAGGCGCGTCCATCCAGCCACGCGGCTTGTTGCGGAAATTGTTGGCGCAGGGCGGCCTGATGAGCACTGGCATCAGCCTGCGGAGCTGGGGCTTGCATCAGTTCGGTGAGGGCTGATGCGTCCACCCCCTCGAGTATCATCTGGCCACCAAGGCGGGATAACCGGCTCAAGGCCCGATCGCCGTTAACCGCGAGTATGGGGAACCGCCGAGCCTGTGCTTGCTTGCGAACTGCCTGCTCCAGGCGCCCGACCTGATCACCGAACACCGCTGCCAACAGCACCGCATCCGCCTGACTGAACAAACTCTCCAGCGCACTGCTATCCAGAGCGGCCAGCTGCTCAGGCGTGCGCAGAAGTACTTTATGCTCCGGGTAGCTCGCAAGAAAACGCTGCGCACCGGCAGCCATTTCCGCTGCAGAGCGTTCCGACACCACGCCAACCAGGGTAGCTGCCTGCAGCGGCAGGGCACTCATTGAAACCGTTACCAGTGTGATCAGCCAAACCACCAAAAGCGACCTCCCGTGCTGCCACATCCTACAATCCCTTTGTTGTCAGATTTATTGGAAGTCGTAGCGAACCGACAGCATGGCCGTGCGACCCGCGGAAATGTAGTTCAGGTCTTCCTTCTTGCTGCGTCGGGCGGTGCTGTACTCTTTATCCAGCACGTTAGCCAGTGTCAGCCGGGTTGACCAGTCCGGTGCAAAGCGCCAGCCTGCCCGCAAATCCAGGGTGGCAAAGCCCGGCAGGCGGTCATTGTTGCTGCGGTCATCGTACCGATAGCCCTCGGCAACGACCGTACCTCCGAAGTCCCAGGTACCCACCCGCTTGCTCAGGTCCAGCCGCAAGGTTTTACCGCTTCGGCGCTGCAGTCGGTTTCCGGTTTCCCGATCCTCGGTATCCAGCAAGGTCAGTGCCGCGTCACCGCGCCAGCCATCCCATTCGAATCCGGTACTGAGTTCCACACCACGGATTCTGGCTTCGTTTACATTCATCGGGGTCCAGAGACCGCCAGGGGTAGGACTCCAGGCAATCAGGTTATCCACATCGAGCTGAAACAGCGCGCCATCCCAAAACCAGTTCTGATAGTGCCCACTGGCACCAACCTCGACAGTGCCGGACTCTTCCGCCTCCAGATCCGGGTTGGCGCCGGGGAAATACAAGTCGTTAAACGTGGGTGCACGGAATGCAGTGCCATAGCTGACGCGAACCCGGTGTGAGCGATCCAGGGCGTGGCCCAGAGCAATGCCACCCGTTTCATTTTTGCCGTAGGCTTCGTTGTCATCGCCACGCAGACTCAGTTGCACATCGGTCGGGCCGAAGTTCAGGCGCAGCTGACTGTACAGGGCAGAATTGGTTCGACTGCTTTCGAGGTAATCCGTGGTTCCGCTCACCTCATCGGTCATCAGTTCGGCGCCGACCACCAGCTCATGCACGTTCCAGGTAAAGGTGTTGTCCCAACGTGCCGCCCGTGAGCGAGTGTTGAAGGTACTGCTGGACGTAGGCGTAAGATTATCTAACTCATCACGCGACTCAGAGAACTGCATTGACTGGCGCCAGTACTCACTCACCGGCGTGTCCAGTCCGAATCCAATGGTGCGAATCATGAAATCCATATCGCCGCCTTCGTATTCGGTGCTGCCCTCACTCTGCACGACCACAAGGCTAGCCTCCCCTCCGGATTCCAGTTCATGGACCACCCGGCCGATACCCGCCGTGTTTCGGAAGCCGCGGTCTTTGCCGTCGGTAATGATCGCCGTGCCGTCTGTTTCCTTATGCAGACCACTCAGGCTGAACCGCGTGTTGCCGGCACTGGCCGCAATGCCAGCACTGCCTTTCTGCGTATTGAAGTTACCGGCACCGGCTTCCACCCACCCTGCGGGCGTGTCTTTCGGGTCCAGCGTAAACGCCTGAACCACACCACCGACAGCATCGGACCCGTACAGAGAGCTTCGCGCACCCCGGACAATTTCAACCCGCTCAATCAATTCCACCGGAAAATACTGCCATGAGGGGCCGCCGGAAGTTGCTGAGCGTAAACGCACGCCATCGACCAGCAGCAGCGTTGAATCGTTGGCGGTTCCACGGGTATACACACTGGTGGTTTTACCGAAGGAGCCGTTGCCGGTCACGTTGATTCCGGGCTGTCCTCGCAGAAGCTGGGTGAACTCTGAGGGGCTTTGCTCGCGGATGGTTTCTTCGTCAATAACCGTGACCGATGACAGGCTTTCACCCGCAGTCAGAGGCCCAAGGGTGGCGGTAACGACAATCGGTTCCAGCTTGCGTTCATCCGACGCTTCATCGGCGGCAACGGCGGGTAGCGCCAGTGGTAACAACATCAGGGCGGGAAGGGCTTTGGCAGTACTCATAGCTTCACTCACAGTTCACCGCACGCACCCGTACGGTCGATCAATTAACTGCGGAGGAAGACAGACTGCTCAGACGGGGGTGGAGGGCGTGTCAGTAATTGCGAGCCAGGTTCACCCACCGCCGTCGCCCTCCGCAACGTCTGGTGTCCGGAACTCACGGTTCCGTCTTTCAGGCCGGTCTCCGGGCTTACAGGCGGAGCCGATGCTCCGGGGCAACCACCTTCCCATGCCATTGGCACAGTGGCGTACTGGATTGCCTTTCACCTGATTACCGTTGCGGGGGCAGCGCCGGAATGTCACCGGCTTCCCGTTTCACTGCGAGCACTCCTCCGGACTATCGCCAGCCTGGACAAAATGCATACAGCACCTGAAATCGCGGGCAAGACTATCAACCAGGGTGGGGGTGGTCAATGAGATATGTTAATTCAGACAACGCACCCTCCAGCCGTTGCCAACCGGTTTCATCCGGCGGTAAACCGAAACGCAGGGCTGCGGGTGCGTCAAAACGCCTGACCAGAATGCCGCGGCGAGCCAGCTGGTCAGCAATGTCCGCTGCGCGGGGATGTTGAACCGTTCTGAAGAGCAGGGTGCCGGTGGGGGACGGCATCCCGTGTTTTCTGAGCAGGCCGTCCATTCGCAGTCTTGCCGTTTGCAGGCTGGCACGAGCCTCCACCTGCCAGGCCTGATCTTGCAGAGCCCTGGCCATCAGGTAGCGTGCAGGACCGCTGACCGTCCAGGGGCCAAGCTCGTTCGCCAGCAGGTGAGCCAGTCCAGGCTCGGTCAGGATCGCACCGGCACGGAGACCTGCCAGCCCGAAAAACTTGCCCAGCGAGCGCAACACGATCAGCCCCGGAGCGCCCGCCCACGGGTCTAGGCCGAAGCCGGGCTCACCCTCAATAAACGCCTGATCCAGCACCAGCCAGCCATCACGCTCGCGCAGACGCTCGTGCCAAAACCGTAAACGGGCAGGATCCATCAGCTGCCCGGTCGGATTATTCGGCTGTATCCATACCACCACATCCACAGAGTCCAGCCACGCCAGCTCCGCTTGCATTGTCGCCTGTTCAGGAATCGCCACCACGTCGAAACCCGCTCGCCGCCAGGCATGACCATGCTCACGATAACCGGGCATGGGCACGGCCACCCGACCGAAACCATGCTTACGGGCACGAACCGCTGGCAGGGCCATGATCGCCGCCTGGGAACCCGCTACGGGTAGGCAGCAGGCACGCTCCGGCGCCCCGGCCCAGATACGGATAATCTCTTCCAGCCCATCTTCCGGCTCCGGCAGCCGTTGCCATACCTCCGCCGGAATTGCCGGAACCGGCCAGGGCACAGGATTAATACCGGTGGAGAGATCCAGCCATTGTTCCGGAGGAATGCCCCAGTGCTGAGCCGCTGCCCTCAGGCGACCTCCATGCTCCGGCAAATCAGCACCATCGAACGCTGTCACCCGATACCTCCTGACCAGAACGCATTCAGAGTTGCGGCCAAGGCCAACAACACCAACAGCCACAACATCACGCCACGCTGAACCAGGGAAATCGCGCCCTCCACGGTTTGCGCCGTGGCGCCTTGCCCGCTGCCCAGCAGCGGTCGCTGCTTCACGCCACCGGAATACGGCGCCGGGCCGCCCAGTGTGACACCGAGCGCGCCCGCTCCTGCTGCCATCACCGGGCCGGCGTTCGGACTGTCCCAGGCCCTGGACTGTTCACGCCAGCATTTCACGGCCAGCCGGGTATTGCCCAGCAACGCATAGGTCAAGGCAGTTAGCCGGGCAGGCACCCAGTTCATAGCATCATCGAGCCTGGCGGCGCAGCGCCCGAAATACAGATATCGTGGCGTCCGGTAGCCCCACATGGCATCCAGCGTGTTCACCAGCCGGTGCAAAACCAGTCCGGGCAAGCCAGCGACCAGATACCAGAACAAGCTTGAAAACACCGCATCCGCGCCATTTTCCAGCATGGATTCCGAAGCGGCGGCGGCAACGCCTTCGTCGGTCAGCGCTGCAGCGTCGCGGCTGACAATTTGGCCAACCGCCAGCCGGGCCCGGGCGCCATCCCCGGACGCCAACGCAGTCGACACCGCCCGACCATGCTCCGCCAGCCCCCGTAATGAAATGGCAAGCCAGACACCGGCCACCTGAGTGAGCAGCCACAGCCAGCCCTCCAGCAGGAATTGCAGCAGAATTGCCAGCACGACGGCTGGCATGACCGCTACCAGGGTCGCCAGCAACCCCCGCAAAAGGCTTTGCGCCGGGAATGACGGCTGATCATTCAGGCGTTGCTCCAACAGGGATGCCCACCGGCCGAAACCCACCAGCGGATGCCATCGCCGGGGCTCACCCAAGAGCCAATCCACCAAAACCGCGGCACCGCACACCAGCGCTGCAACCACAAACGTATCCAAAGCCGATCTCCGTAAATCAAGTGCCGGCAAGTCTAACCGACCGATCACTGAACTTGACAGTCTTGCCTCCCGGTTAGACCATCCTCGGTTTTCCGCCCACAAGGACCCATCGCCATGGCACTGCCCGACAGTTGGTTGAAGTCACCCCCAAGGCCCTCGGTTCAGCACACCGCGCTTGCCGCCGAACGCCAGCAGGTACTCACCAAGCCACCCGGCTCTCTCGGGCAACTGGAAAAGCTCGCCATCAACCTGGCGGGCCTGAACGGCAGTGACAAACCCAGCGTTGATCCGGTGCGAATGGTGGTGTTTGCCGGTGATCACGGAGTTTGCGCCGAAGGTGTTTCAGCATTTCCGCAGGCAGTCACCGCCCAGATGATCGCCAACTTTGCCAGCGGCGGCGCTGCCATCAGCGTGATGGCTGAAGAACTTGGCGCCAGCCTGGAAGTGGTTAACCTGGGTACGGTTGGCGAGGTACCGGCATTGCCCGGTGTCATACACCAGATTATCGCCCCCTCTACGGCCAACATGGCAAAATCACCGGCCATGTCCTCGCGCCAGGTTGAATCCGCGCTATACAGTGGCGACGATGCCGCCAGGCGTGCCGTAAACGCTGGCTGCCGCCTGTTTATTGGTGGCGACATGGGCATCGGCAACACCACCAGTGCCGCCGCATTGGCCTGCGCCCTGCTGGGCCAGCAGCCCACCACCCTCGTTGGCCCGGGCACCGGGCTGAACTCCGAAGGCGTTGCCCGCAAGGCCCGCGTTGTTGAGAGGGCCTTGCACCGACATGGTCCCGACCGGGACCCGCTGACGGTACTGGCCTCTTTGGGAGGCTTTGAAATAGCCGCACTGACGGGCGCCATAATGGGCTGCGCCGCACGCCGGATCCCGGTGCTGGTGGATGGTTTTATCGTCTCTGTCGCCGCGCTGGTGGCTGTGCATCAACAGCCAGGGGTGCGCGAGTGGCTTCTGTTTGCACACCGCTCGGCCGAACCCGGCCACAATTCCGTGCTGGAGGCACTCGATGCCTCGCCCCTGCTGGACCTTGGCATGCGTCTGGGCGAGGGCAGCGGCGCCGCCGTTGCCGTTCCCCTGCTACGCGCCGCCTGCGCCCTGCATAACCGGATGGCTAGTTTTACCGACGCTGGCGTCAGCGGCAAAGCGGAAGAATAGCCCTATGACCACCACAGTAATCGACCTGATACGCCACGGCGAACCGGAAGGTGGCCAGATGTTCCGGGGCAGTAAAGACGACCCTTTGAGCGACACCGGGTGGCAACAGATGATAGCTGCCATCGCCGAGGGTGATCGGTGGGACGCCATCGTCAGTTCACCCATGAAACGGTGCCGACGCTTCGCCCAGCAACTAGCCGAGGAACACAGGATTCCACTGCACATCGAAGAAGATCTTCAGGAGATCGGCTTCGGTGAGTGGGAAGGGTTGACCGCAGAGCAGATCCAGGAGCGTTATGGGGATCACCTCAACCACTTCTGGCAGGACCCCATCAACTTCCTCCCCCCCGGCGGTGAAGCTGTGACGGATTTCTACCAGCGCACCATCGATGGTTTTGATCGGTGGCAGCAAACCCTAGCCGGCAAACGGGTCTTGGTGGTCTGCCACGGAGGCGTGATTCGCATGGTGCTGGCCAATGTGTTGGGCATTCCGCTGGAAAAATCATTCACCGGCTTCGCCGTCCCTTACGTCTGCCGCAGCCGGATACAGGTGGACCAGTCCGAATTCGGTGTGTTCCGCAGCCTGATCAGCCACCAGCCTTGAGGGTAATTGGTAAACCCGCCACGGCCATCACCACCTCATCACATCGCTGGGCCAGGGCCTGATTGAGCCAGCCCAGCTCGTCGGCAAAACGGCGGGTAAGCGGGTCCATGCCGATGGTTCCGAGCCCCACTTCGTTGGTCACAATCACCAGAGGGCCGGGATAGGCCTCAACCGCCTCCAGAAAGGCCGCCCGCTCGGGCTGGAACAAGGAGCCGTCGGCAAACAACAGATTGCTCAGCCACAGGCTCATACAGTCCACCAACAGCAACGGTGGCTCTCCCAGACCGCTGGCATACACTGACAATACCCGGCCCAGGCGCAGCGGCTCCTCAACCAGCTGCCAGTGATCGGGACGCAGCTGCTGGTGACGCTCAATACGCAGTGCCATTTCATCATCGCCTGCAGTGGCGGTCGCCACATAAACCACGTCGTTACCGGCCGCTTTGGCCCTCTGCTCAGCCAGCCCGGTCTTACCGGAGCGAATCCCGCCGGTTACCAGTAACTTGTTGACCATAAACCTTTCTCCAGCCCGCCACATTCCGTCGCCAAGGTACACCAACCGGACAGACAACTGCTATAGTTTGGCCAAACTCCGGAAACGGCGGCACCGCAATCGCCGGCTTCAGAACGAGACCGATCAACCCTGGAGAGCCCATGCAGGCCGAGCTGCTCGACATCCGCAACCACATCGCCCAACACGCCCCCTTTGACGACATGCCCGAAGAGCTGCTCGACCGCATCGTCACTGGTATCGAAGTAGCCTATTACCGGGCCGGCACCCAGATTCTGGAGCTGGGCCAGCATAACAATTGGCTGCACTACATCCGCAGCGGCGCCGTGGAGATCTTCCGGCGCTCCGGCGAGCTCTACAACCGCATCGGCGAAGGCGAAATCTTTGGCCAGTTCGGCCTGCTGCGCAATCAGAAAGTGCGCTTCCCCGCCAAAGCCATCGAAGACTGCCTGATCTACAAAATCCCCTTCGAGACCTTCCAGCATCTGTGGGAAAACGACGAGAACTTCGCCGATTTTGTCGAGATTGAAGACCACAGTCGCCTGCGTTCGGCGGTCTCGCGCCGGCACAAATCCAACGAACTGATGTCCGCCAAGGTCACCCGATTGATTGCCCGGGAGCCGGTCTCTGCCCCGACCACCGTGCGCCTGCAGGAAGCGGCCCGGATCATGACCGACAACGGCGTGTCGGCCCTGCTGCTGATGGACGAAAGTGGGGAGTCACCCCGGCTTAAGGGCATCATTACCGACCGGGATCTACGCACCCGGGCGGTCACCAACGCGCTGCCATCGGAAACCCCCATCAGCGAGATCATGTCCGAAGGGCTGATTACCATCAGCGCCCGCAGCTACATCTTCGAAGCCATGCTTACCATGCTGCACAATAACGTGCACCATCTGCCAGTCATGGAAGACCATGAAGTGCGTGGCGTAATCGCGCTGTCCGACATCGTCAAATACGAGAGCCAGAGCAGCCTGTACCTGGTGAGCAACATCTACCACCAGAACGACGTCAAAGGCCTGAAGAAAATCAGCCGCGAAGTGCGCGACAGCTTCGTACGGATGGTCAACGAAGACGCCAACTCCCACATGATCGGCAGCGCCATGGCCGGCATCGGCCGAAGCTTCAGCCAGCGCCTGCTGGAACTGGGCGAGGAAAAACTCGGCCCGCCACCCATCCCGTATTGCTTTATGGCCCTGGGCTCCATGGCCCGGGATGAACAACTGGTTGTTACCGACCAGGACAACGCCATGGTGCTGGACGACAGCTTCGTCCCGGAAGAGCACGACGAATACTTCCTGGCCCTGGCCAAGTTCGTGTCCGATGGCCTGGCCGAGTGCGGCTACACTTACTGCACCGGCGACATCATGGCCACCAACCCGAAATGGCGGCAGCCGCTGAGTGTGTGGAAGGGTTACTTCACCGACTGGATCGACAACCCCAAGGCCGAAGCGCTGCTCAACAGCAACATCTTCTTCGACCTGGACGGCATCTACGGCGAAACCGACTATGCCGAGCAGCTGAAAACCCTGATTGTGGAAAAAGCGGGAGGAAGTCAGCGCTTCCTCACGTTCCTGGCCAGAAATGCCCTGAACCGTACGCCGCCCCTGGGTTTCTTCCGCACCTTTGTGCTGGAAGAAGACGGCAAGCACCAGAAAACCTTCAACCTGAAACGCCGGGGCACCGCGCCGCTGTCTGACCTTATCCGGGTGCATGCCCTGGCCAGTGGCAGCCGCTCCCAAAACTCCTTCGAGCGCCTGAAGGACGTAGCCAACACCAAGCTGTTGCTGGACGACGACGCAGGCAACCTGCGCGATGCCCTGGAATTCATCTCCATCGTCCGTATCCGCCACCAGGCCCTGGCCATTGAAGAAGGCCGCGAACCGGACAACAACGTACGCCCGGAAGACCTGTCACCATTTGAACGCAGCCATCTGAAAGACGCCTTCCAGATCGTCAGTAACGCCCAGAAGTTCCTGCGCTTCCGCTACAACGCCGGAGCCACGCGGAATGTCTAACGCCATCGAAAGCAGCAACAGCAAACAGAACTGGCCAGAGAATTACCGCAAAGGCGCCGAACAGGCAAACGACGCCAGAATCCGTGCCTTCTACGAAGCCGGCTGCCCCAGTCCGGACACACCTATCCGGGACGTCCCGCTACTGGCCCTGGACTTCGAAACCACCGGCCTGGAAGCCGACCAGCACTCCATCGTCAGCATCGGCCTGGTGCCCTTCACCCTGGACGGCATCCAGCTCGGCCAATGCTGGCACCAGGTGGTGCGCCCCAGGCTGCCCCTGCACAAAACCTCGGTGACCATCCACGGCATTACCCACAGCGAAATTGAAAACGCCCCGGACCTGGAAGACGTGCTGGACCCTCTGTTTGAACACCTCACCGGCCGAATCCCCGTGGTGCACTACCGCAACATCGAGCGCCCGTTCCTGAACGTTGCCCTGCAATGGCGCCTTAAGGAAGAACTGCGTTTCCCGGTTATCGACACCATGGCGATCGAAGCCCACCTGCATCCGGACCGCAACCCGAGCCGCTGGCAACAGCTCATGGGCAAGAAGCCGGTTTCCATCCGCCTGGCCGACAGCCGGCTCCGCTACGGTCTGCCCCACTACGCCGGCCACAATGCGCTGATCGACGCCATCGCCACCGCAGAACTGTTCCAGGCCCAGGTGCTTCACCACTTCGGCCCGGATACGGCCATTGGCGACCTGTGGGTATAAGGACCCATAGCCCCTGCAGGCGCCAATCGCTAGAATAAAGGGCAAATCAGCCAAAGAGACCACAGTGACCGACACCATCACCAAACCTACGCCTCTGGACGCCTTCAAACGCGCCCGAAGAATGTGGCTGAAAGGGGAAAAGATCAGCCTGGCGGCCCTGGCCGATGACCTGCACATAGGCCGCGCCACCCTGTTCCGCTGGGTGGGCAACCGGGACCTGCTGATTGGTGAGATTCTCTGGTCCCTGTACGAACCTCTGTACAAAGAAGCCCGTGCCATTACCCCCGGCCATGGCGTCGACTATGTCGTTGCCGTGTTCCGTCACATCAACATGACCATCCTGCACTTTTCGCCACTGCGGAAATTCCTGCACCAGGATCCGGAATACGCGCTCAAGATGCTCACTTCATCCCATTCCACCCTGCACGCCCGCACGGTGGAAGTGAATACCCGCTTACTCAAGGATGAAGTACGCGCCGGGCACCTGAGCCCGCCCATGAACATACAGAGCCTGTCCTACTTCATGGTGCGCATCGCCGAATCCTGCCTGTACAGCGACATCATCGGTGGCCGGGAACCCCGGGACGAAGAACTCGAAGATGCCTGTACAGCCGTACGTATCCTGTTGGGCGGCAAGGTGTAGGGCCTAATCAATCCCAGGCACAAAAAAACCGGCACTGATTCCAGCGCCGGTTTTTTTATGGTGTAGCAGCGGCCAGAACAGCCGCGCCGGATCAACCAATCAGGTTGTAGACAAACACAATCGCCACGGCTACCGGAGTCACGTAGCGCAGCAGGTTGTGCCACAGGGCAAAGGCACCACCGTCCATGGCCAGGTCGCTCTTCAGAGACTCCTTGGCCACAAACCAGCCCACAAAAATGGCGGTCAGCATACCGGACAGCGGCAGCATGATATTGGCAGTGAAGTAGTCCAGCAGGTCGAAGATGGTCTTGCCTTCAAAGGCTGCGAACATGCCCAGCGGGGTCACGTCGGACCACACGTTCAGAGACAGGATCGAGGCAATACCCAGCGCCCAGCAGGCACCGCCGGCCACAATCGCACTGCCGGTACGGCCCAGGCTGGTTTTCTCTTCAACCCACTCAACCACCGGCTCCAGCAGGGAAATACCGGAGGTCCAGGCGGCAAACAGCAGCAGGATAAAGAACAGCGCGCCAAACAGGCTGCCCATAGGCATGTTACCGAACGCCAGCGGCAGGGTCTGGAAGATCAGGCCGGGGCCGGCACCGGCTTCCAGGCCGTTGGCGAATACCACCGGGAAAATGGCCAGGCCCGCCAGCAAGGCAACCACGGTGTCCAGGATGGCAACACTGACAGCCGTGCGGCCAATCTTCACATCGTTACCCAGATAGGAGCCGTAGGCCATCATGATGGCCATACCCAGGCTCAGGGTGAAGAACGCATGGCCCAGGGCAACCAGGACGCCGTCAATAGTCAGGGCGCTGAAATCCGGGGTGAACAGGAAGCTGACCGCTTCGCCGAAATGACCGGTGGTGGTGGCATAGCCCACCACTACCAGCAGCAACACCAGCAGTGCCGGCATCAGGATGGTCGCAGCACGCTCAAGGCCACCCTTCAGGCCACGGGCTACCACCAGGATAACCAGCGCCATAAAGACGGTGTGCCAGAACAGCAACAGGCCGGGGTTACTCAGCAAATCACCGAACAAGGCGCCTACCGAGTCAGCCGTGCCGCCGGTAAAGTCACCCATGGCCGCGTGGCCGATGTAGGAAGCCGCCCAGCCGCCGATGACGGAGTAGAACGACAGAATGATAAAGGCCGCGAACATACCGATGATGGCAGAAATACGCCAACCCGGAGACGCCAGGTTGCGCTCTGCCACCAGCCGGAAACTGGTGATCGGGTTGTGGCGACCATTCCGGCCGATAAACACCTCGGCCATCATGATGGGAATACCGATGATGAAGATACAGAGCAGGTAAACGAGAACGAACGCGCCGCCGCCGTTTTCACCGGTTACGTAGGGAAACTTCCACACGTTACCAAGGCCGACAGCAGAACCGGTTGCTGCCAGAATAAACGCGAGTCTGGAAGACCAGAGTCCGCGAGCCCCGGTACCGCTGTCAGCTGCGGAGTTGGACTGAGCCATGAGTTTTATTCCTGTGCTTTTGGCTTTAGGAAATTACGGATTGTGAGTGCGCCGAGCCTGAGTGCTGGCGCAGTTGGGGCCGGATTCTGCCAGCACTGGCCAAATGATGCCAGTGTTGAAATGTTGTTCAGTTGGTTACGGCCGGCCCCCGGCCAGGAGATCAGGCCAGGGCCTGCCACCGAAACCGGTTATTCACCCACAGCGAGAACGCAATCACCAGGCCGCCGAGCGCCAGCCGCCCGAGATCCGCATCCCGGTTCCAGATCAACAGGTTAACCAGCAAGCCGGCCGGCACCAGGGCATTGTTCATGATCGCCAGGGTACCAGCATCCACCTGGCAGCCGCCGCGGTTCCACAGATACAGGCCCAAACCAGAAGCCGCCAGGCCAAGCCAGGCCAGAATGCCCCACTGCAAGCCGGTAGCCGGCAGCTTGTCCGGATTGCCGAAAACCAGGAACGACGGCAGGGCGATGACCAGCGCGCCAAAGAAGAAATAACCGAAAGTGCGGTAGCCCGGCAGCTCCAGCGGGTAACGCTGCATTACATGCTTGTAGCCCACCTGGCCGGCGGCAAAGGTGAAATTGGCCACCTGCAACAACAGGAAACCAGTGATGTAGTCTTCGCTCAGGCCGTCGTAGCGGATAATGCCGGCGCCCAGGGTGGCGATGGCCGCAGCCAGCAGGGCCACCGGGGAAAACCGGCGGTACAGGGCATCGTCCAGCAGGGTGACATACAGCGGAGTGAAGATGGTGAACAACAGCACTTCCGGCACCGTCAGGTAACTGAACGAGCGGTACAGGCACAGGTAGGTGATACCGAACTGCAGCATACCGGTGGCCATGATGCCCAGCTTCATGCCTCCGGGAACACCGCGCCAGCGGGTCAGGGGCAGGAATACCAGAGCTGCCAGCAACACCCGGCTGAGCACCGCAAAGTCGCTGTCTACCCGGCCAGCCAGGAATTCACCAATCAGGCTGAACGAGAACGCCCAGAGAATCGTAACCAGAACCAACAGTTTCATCGCGCGCCACCTGCAAAAATCCGGGCTGCTACTTTACTAATTTCTTCCGGCAATTTCAGTTTCTGAAGGCGTGCTTGTCCCTATAAGAACCAACACCGGCGATAGGGTATGATCTTCAGCCGGCCCAAGGCCCCCTATACGCTCTGCACAGAAACCCGGAACACCATGGACGAAAACCACCAACCGTTACCAGAAGCCCGGCAACCGCTGGTCAGCCGCACCCTTACTGAATGGAAAACCCTGGCCATTCTGGGCGGCCCCATCCTGATTGCCCAGCTGGCCCAGATGGCCAATGGTGTCATCGATACCGTGATGGCCGGCCACGCCAGTGCCGAAGACCTGGCCGGTGTCGGCATCGGCAGCAGCCTGTGGATGCCGCTGTTCCTGTTTTTCATGGGCCTGCTCGGCGCGCTGCAACCGATCATTTCCGGCTACAACGGTGCCCGCACCACCAGCAAGATCATGCCGGCCACCTGGCAGGGGCTGTACATCGCCCTGGCCGGCACCGTAGTGATGGTGCTGTTGCTGACCAACGTACAGCCGGTGCTGTCGATGCTGAAGATGGAGCCCACCACCGCCGGCATAACCCAGGGCTACCTGGATGCCTTCGCCTGGGGCATTCCCGCCATGCTGCTGATGAACGCTCTGCGAGGCCTGACGGACGGGCTCGGGCACACCCGGGTGATCATGGCATTTTCGGTGCTCAGCACCCTGATCAACCTGCCCCTGAACTACATTTTCATCTACGGAAAGCTCGGCCTGCCGGCCATGGGGGGCGTGGGTTGTGGCTGGGCCACCTCCTTGTCGAACGGAACGGCGGCCATCGCCCTGCTGGTGTACCTGAATTACAGCAAGACCTTCCGGGCCTTCCATATACTGGCAGACTGGGTGAAACCGAACTGGCAGGGCATCCGTTACATTCTGCGCATTGGCGTGCCGATCGGCTTTACCATTTTCGTAGAAGCCAGCATGTTTTCGGTTATTGCGCTGTTCCTGGCTCCGCTGGGGCCGGTGGTGGTGGCAGGGCACCAGATTGCCCTGAACGTGGTGTCGCTGTTGTTCATGCTGCCGCTGAGTATCGGAATGGCGCTGACCCTGCGAGTCAGTTTTCTGATCGGCGCCCGAGCCCCGGACACCGCCCGGCTGATTTCCCGAAGCTCGCTGATCCTGGCCTCGGCCATCGCCCTGATCTTCGCCAGCGCCCTGTATGTGTTTTCCGGGCCGATTGCGGCGCTGTATTCCAGTGATGCCGAGGTACAGGCGGTCACTGTCCGGTTGCTGACCTTTGCCGCCATGTTCCAGATTGCAGACGTCATCCAGGTCACCTGCATCAGCGCACTCCGGGGTTACAAGGACACCCGCATCCCCATGTTTATCATGCTGTTCTCGTTCTGGGGAATCGGCTTGCCGCTGGGTTACTTTCTGACCTTTACAGACGCATTGCTGCCGGCGCTGGGAGCGGCCGGATTCTGGGTGGGATTAACCGCGGGGCTGACCTCCGCCAGCTTGCTGCTGGGCTGGCGGTTGTTCCGGTACCGGCCGGCACCGGAACCGGCCTGAGCCAGCGCGTCTGCATAGACAATCCGGTCACGGCCGGATTCCTTGGCTTCATACAAGGCGTTATCGGCACGCCGCAACCAGCTGGCCACACTTTCGCCATGGCCCAGCAGTGCCACACCGAAGGAAGCCGTAACCGCCCCGCCCGGGTGCTTCAGCCGCCGGCGCAACAATTGCTGCAGGTTGGTCATCACCGACTGCAGCCCCACGCCATCCACACCCGGCAGCAGCAGGACGAACTCCTCGCCGCCATAGCGGAACAACTGGTCTGACTTGCGGGTATTGTGTTCGATCAGCGCTACCAGCTCGGTCAGCACACTGTCACCGACACCGTGGCCATAATCGTCATTGATGGTTTTGAAATGATCCAGGTCCAGCAGCACCAGCGCGTAGGACTGCCCGGTCTGCTCGGCGTTGGCGGCCGCCAGGTCCAGCGCTTCGTCCATCGAACGCCGGTTTTTCACCCCGGTGAGGGGATCAATGGTGGCCAGGTGTTCCAGGCGCACCCGCTGGTTCTTGTTCTGGTAAGCGAACACATAGGCACAGGCACTGACGACCACTGCGGTGGAGGCAAAGGACCACATCTGCACCTGGGAACTGAAGGCCTCCCCGAACGACATCAGTACCAGCACCGAGGCAATGTTCAGCACAATGGCAATCTTCGGTGCCACCAGGAAGAAGGTGGTCACCAGGCAGGGATACAACCAGAACAGGCCCGGCTCGCCCACCACATAGCCAACCGATACCGCACCGCCGCAGGCCACCAGGGCCAGCACCATGCCGCCCACCCGGGTGTTGCCGGTCAGCCAGCTGTAAATCACTCCGAAGGAAATACCCGCAAGGATCACCGTATCGAGCAGGCCCGCCATGGTGTTGCCCTGCAGGAACCGAAGCACGGCAAACGGCGTAATCCCCAGCACGGCACTGGCGCCGAGCAGGGTAATGATGGACAGGCGAAAATCGTTCTTCAAACGATGCAGCATGCGGAACCGGATCCGACAAAAGTCTTATTTGGGAGTCAAGAATAGCGCAAGCTAATTGAGCGGTCGCCGCGCGACAACGATTCTTAACAAATTTCTACCTGAACAACCACGTATCTCACGAAGAATTAATAACTTGGCGTGAACTCCAGAAACCAAACGTTACGCAAAAACCGGGGCAGTGAATCTATACTGGATGCAATCCAGATATTGTTTATCCAACCAACCCGCAGGCGGGCACCCAAATGACCGACAAGGAACCCACCGACACCGGCCAGGACGCACTCAATGCCCGACTGGAGCAGGCCAACAAACAACTGCTGCAATCGGAAAAGCTGGCGGCCATCGGCCAGCTGGCCGCGGGGGTTGCCCACGAGATCAACAACCCGGTGGGCTACGTCTATTCCAACCTGCAAACCCTGGAAAACTACCTGAACGACCTGTTCCGGCTGACCGATGCCATAGACACCGCGGCATCGCTGGAGGATCTGCGCCAGATCCGCCACAACATCGATTACAACTACCTGCGGGAAGACCTGAAAGACCTGCTGAGCGAATCCCGCGAGGGTATCGAACGGGTAAAAACCATCATCTCGGCGATGAAGGACTTCTCCCACATCGAGGAAGAAGAGTTCAAGCAGGCCGACCTGCACCGGGGTATTGAAACCACCCTGAACGTGGTGAACAACGAGCTCAAATACAAAGCCGAGGTTGTCCGGGATTTCGGAGAGCTGCCCCACGTGGAGTGTATTGCCTCCCAGATCAACCAGGTGATCATGAACCTGCTGGTGAACGCGGCCCACGCCATCGAGGATTTTGGCAAGATCACCATCCGTACCCGGCACCAGGGTGATAGCGTTACCCTGGAAGTGGAAGACACCGGAAAGGGTATTGCCAGCGAGCACCTGAACCGCATTTTCGAGCCGTTCTTCACCACCAAGGGCATCGGCAAGGGCACCGGGTTGGGGCTGTCGCTGTCCTTCAACATCATCAAGAAGCACAATGGCGAGATCGAGGTACACAGCGAGCCCGGGCAGGGCACCCGATTCCGGATTACACTACCGGTAACACAACCGGAACCGCTCCAGCACACACAGCAGAACCAGGATACGGAGAACCCTGCATGATCAGAATCCAGCTGGTCGACGACGAGCCGAACGTCCTCAATAGCTTGCGCCGCTTGTTGCGCCGGCAGGACTGGCAGGTCGACGCCTTCAGCGATGTTGAAGAAGCCCTCGAAGCCCTTCTGCAACACGAGTACGCGGTCATCCTGTCAGACTACAAGATGCCCATGGCCGATGGTGTCACCTACCTGAAATTTGCCAAGCAGAAGCAACCGGGCGCCATCCGCCTGGTACTCAGTGGCCATGGCGACAGCGAATCCATGGTCAAGGCCATCAACCAGGCGGAAATCTTCCGCTACCTGACCAAGCCCTGGGACGACCATGAAGTGGTCGCTGCGATCAGTTCCGCGGTAGAACTCTATCGTCTGCAAAAAGAAAATCAGCGCCTGCGCAAGGAAAACGATGCCCAGCGGGCCATGATCAAGGCCCGGGAAGAAGAGCTGCTGCGCCTGGAGGCCGACAACCCCGGCATTACCCGGGTGCGCCGGGATGCCGATGGTTCGGTACTGCTGGACGACGATGCGGGGTCTTCCGACTGAATGGCGGTTTCACCCGGCTTCAGCCCCTGGCTGATTCTGCTCATTGTCAGCGCGTCGATACTGGTGGTGGCCCTGGCCATTGCCAGCTACCGGTTCTGGAACCAGGCCCGGCAGCGTTCGGCGTCGCTGGAAGAGCTCAATAACACCCTCAACTACCACCTGGAGCAGGAACGGGCGCTGCGCTACATCAACGAGCGCTTCCTGGAGTTCTCCCGGGATATTCTCTGCTCCATCAGTGCCGATGGCACCTTTTTGCAGATCAGCCCGGCCTGTCTCACCATTCTTGGCTACCGCCCCGAAGAGCTTCAGGGCCAGCCCTACCGCCAGCTACTGGTGCCGGAAGACCGGGCCAGCACCGAAGATGAAATGGCCAGGCTGATCTCTGGCGAACACGACAAAGCCATCGAGTTCCGGGCCCGGCTGAACCACCGCAACGGCCAGGTCATCACGATTGCCTGGATTGCCGAGTGGTCTCCGGAAGACCAGATCCTGTTCTGCGTAGGCCGGGACATCAGCAACGAACTGGTGGCCGAAATCCTCACCCAGGAACGGGAACAGTTCTTCTCGCTGTCACCCGACATGTTCTGCATCATCGACCTGAACAGTTATTTCTTCGAGCTGAACGCCCACTTCGTCGACACCCTGGGCTACACCCGGGATGAACTGCTGGGTACGTCCTACCTGGACCTGGTCCACGCGGACGACCGGGAAGCGGTCCAGGAAGCCGTATGGGCCCTGGGCGAAGGCGCGGAAATCAAAGACCTGGAGGTTCGTATCCTCAACCGGCAGGGTGGTATCCACTGGGTCGACATCAACGCCATTCTCAGTGCCGACGACCTGATCTACGTGGTGGCCCGTGACACCACGGCCCTGCGCAAGGCCATGGAACAGCTGGAAGAAACCATGAAGGAACTGGAGCGCAGCAACCGGGAGCTGCAGGACTTCGCCTTCGTGGCCTCCCACGACCTGCAGGAACCCCTGCGCAAGATACAGGCATTCTCGGACCGCCTGATTGCCCGTTCCGAAGACCTGGGCGAGCGGGAAAAAGACTATCTGCGGCGCATGCAGTCGGCTGCCGGGCGCATGCAGGCACTGATTGAAGACCTGCTGTCCTATTCGCGGGTAACCACCCGGGCCAAGCCCATGGTGGCCTGCAACACCAACGAAATCCTCAGCGAAGTGCTGGTGGATATGGAAACCAGCATCGGCCGGGCCCAGGGCAAGGTAGACGCCGAAACACTGCCGGCAACCTGGGGCGACGCCATGCAGTTGCGGCAGGTGTTGCAAAACCTGCTCAGTAACGCCATCAAGTTCCACGCACCGGACCGACCTCCGGTGGTTCAGGTGCGGGCCGAGGACATCACGAACGATGCCTGGACCCTGGTGGTCAGCGACAACGGCATCGGCTTCGACGAACGCTATGCGGAAAAACTGTTCCACCCGTTCCAGCGGTTGCACCAGAAAGAAGGCTACCCGGGTACCGGAATCGGCATGGCGATTGTGAAGAAAATCCTGGATCGCCACGGAGCATCGGTCAGCCTGAACAGCCAGCCCGGCACCGGCACCACCTTCCGTATCCGCTTGCGCAGCGGTCAGGGAGCGGCCTGATATGACCAGTGACAACCGCCCCCCGGTAATCCTGATAGCCGAAGACGATCCGGACGACCAGCTGATGCTGCAGGATGCCTTCGAGGAAACCTGCGAGCACTGCCAGTTGCGGTTTGTCTCCGACGGCGTGGAGCTGATGGCGCTGTTGCTTGGTGAAGAAGGCCCCGGGCCACTGCCGGACCTGTTGCTGCTCGACCTGAACATGCCCCTGAAAGACGGCCGGCAATCGCTGGTGGAAATCCGCTCGGAACCCACCCTGCAAAAGCTGCCAACGGTCATCCTGACCACCTCCAGAAACGATGAAGACCGGGCCTTCTGCCTGGCCCAGGGGGCCAACGACTATCTGGTTAAGCCGTCCAGTTACACCGAACTGATCGAAATCGTAAAAGCCCTGAAAACCTGGTGGGAATCACCATGACCGACCCGATGTTGCGCGTATTGCTGATCGAGGACGACGAAGACGACTACCTGATTACCGAAGACCTGCTGGCTGAAGCCAGCCCGGGCAAAACCCGGCTGACCTGGCACAACTGCCTGGACGATGGCCTGGCCGCCCTGCACCGGGAAAGCTTTGATGTGGCGCTGGTTGACCTGCGCCTTGGGCCGGATTCCGGCCTTGACCTGATCCAGCAGGCGAAGAACGAAGGCATCACCACCCCGTTTATCCTGCTGACCGGCCAGGGCGATGAAGAGCTGGATGCCCGGGCCGTTGAACTGGGGGCCGCCGATTACCTGGTCAAGGGCCGTATCGATGGTCATGCCCTGTTGCGCAGCATTCGCTATGCCATCGACCGTGCTGTCGCCACCGAAGATCTGGCCAGCAGCGAAGCCCAGTACCGGCTGCTGTTCGAGAATAACCCCACGCCCATGTGCCTGGCAGCGCCGGGCAGCGGCCGCATGAATGCCATGAACGAAGCTGCACGCACGCTCTATGGCGTGGTGCTGGAGGAAGTCGCAGGCCTGAACATTGCCGACCTGGCCGATAAATCCCTGACCGGCGAGCCGGATGGCGACGGCACAGTACTGCAAGCGGGGGCCGGGCTGGAACGCCACCGCACCAGGGATGGCCGGAAGCTGATTGTGGAAGTGGCCAGCCAGAACATCACCATTGGCCACCACGAACTGGCCCTGTTCACCCTGACCGACAAAACCGCCCAGATCCAAAACACCCGGCAGCTGAAACTGCTGCAACGCTGCATTGAAACCAGCTCCAACGGCATGGTGGTGGCCGATGCCCGTGCCGCTGACATGCCACTGGTGTACGTAAACCCCACCTTCGAGCGCATCACCGGCTACACCGCCGCCGAAGTACTGGGCCGCAACTGCCGGTTCCTGCAGGGCGATCCACCCGATGACAGCAACATGCAGGCGCTGGAGACTATCCACCGGGGCCTGGCCGATGGCGAAGAAGTGTCGGTTATGCTGCGCAACTACCGCAAAGACGGCACTCCGTTCTGGAACGACCTGTACCTGTCGCCGATCCGCAATGAGCGCAATGAAATCACCCATTACGTGGGCGTACAGAACGACATTTCCGAGCGCAAATCCATCGAACACCAACTGGCCTACAACTCCAGCCACGATGTGCTCACCCAGCTGCCCAACCGCACCCTGCTGGAAGACCGGCTGACCCAGGCCTGCCAGTTTGCCCGGCGCTACAACCGCCATGTGGGGGTACTGTTCATTGACCTGGACGGCTTCAAGCTGATCAATGATTCCCTCGGCCACCGCACCGGCGACCAGATCCTGATCGAAGTGGCCCGCCGCCTTAAAGAACTGGTGCGCTCCGGCGACACCGTGGCGCGGGTCAGTGGCGACGAATTTGTCGTGGCGCTGTCGGGGTTGACCCACGGCAGCGGTGCCCAGCTGGTGGTGGAACAGGTAATGAGCACCCTGGCCAACCCTTACCGGATTGGCGACGTTACCCTGCACCTGACCGCCAGCATCGGCATGACCGAAACCGACGGCAACATCAGCAGTTCCGCTGAACTGATCCAGCAGGCGGACCTGGCCATGTACCAGGCCAAGCAGCTGGGTCGCAACACCTGGCAGTGGTTTGAAGAAGCCATGAACTCCCAGGCCAGCTACCGGGTCAAGCTGCGCAACCAGCTGCAGGATGCCATCGACAACCAGGCCCTGACGCTCTACTACCAACCGATGATCGACTCCCGCACCGGCCAGGCCCGCTCGGTGGAAGCGCTGGTGCGCTGGGAACACCCAGAGCTTGGCCTGGTATCGCCGGCAGACTTCGTACCGCTGGCGGAGGAAACCGGGCAAATTATTGCCCTGGGTGAATGGGTGCTGGACCAGGCTTGCCGGGATATGGTCAAACTCCATGCCGCCGGCTTCCGGGACTGTTCGGTGGGTGTGAATATCTCGCCGGTACAGATCCGGAAAACCGATTTTCTGGCGACGGTCAAACGGGCCCTGGGCGAATCCGGCCTGCCAGCCCAGGCGCTGGACCTGGAGATGGTGGAGTCTGCGGTCATCAATGACACCAGCCAGGTGGTCGACACACTCCACAAACTCCGGGAGCTGGGTGTACAGATCTCGATTGATGATTTCGGCACCGGTTTCTCGAGCCTGACCTACATCAAGCAGATGCCGGCCAACCGGATCAAGATCGACAACTCGTTCATCAAGGAAGTCATCAAGAACCGGAGTGATGCCGCCATCACCCGGGGCGTCATTTCCATGGCCCACCACCTGTCGCTGGAAGTGGTGGCCGAAGGGGTGGAAACCGAGGCCCAGGCCAACTTCCTGCGCCGCAACCAGTGTGACCTGCTGCAGGGCTATGCCTTCTCGCGACCCATGCCGTTCGAGCAGCTGACCGAATATATGAACCTGCACGGACATCGCGGAGCCGGCGGCAGTGATAGTGCAGAGGAAGAGCAAAAAACCGTCCTGCTGCTGGACGATGAGGTGAACATCATCAAGGCCCTGACCCGGACCCTGCGCCGGGATGGCTACCGGATTCTGTCATCCACCAGCATCAGCGAAGCCTTCACCCTGCTGGCGGAAAACGAAGTACAGGTGATCATTTCAGACCAGCGCATGCCGGAAATGTCCGGCACCGAGTTTCTCAGCCAGGTGAAAGCCATTCACCCGCACACCGTGCGCATTGTGCTGTCCGGCTACACCGACCTGAAATCCGTCACCGAGGCCATCAACCAGGGCGCAATCTACAAGTTCCTGACCAAGCCCTGGGACGAAAAACAGCTGCGGGAGCATATCCGGCAGGCGTTCAAATACCACGCCAATATGCAACCGCAGGCCTGATGCGTCAGGCCACCAGGCCCAATGCCCGGGCGTGGTGGTTCAGGTGGTCATCAATGAACGAGGCAATGAAGAAGTAGCTGTGGTCGTAGCCCCGGTGCATGCGCAGATTGATGTGGTGATGGTGCTTCTCGCAGGCATCCGCCAGCGCTTCCGGGTTCAGCTGCTGCTCCAGGAATTCATCGGCGGTGCCCTGGTCAATCAACAGGGGCAAGCGCTCCTCGGCCCCCGGAATCAACCGGGTGGCATCCCACTCTTCCCAGCGGCCCTGGTCTGACCCCAGGTAACCGGTAAAGGCTTTCTGACCCCAGGGGCAGGCCATCGGATTGGCGATGGGCGCGAACGCCGACACGGATTTGTAGAAACCCGGATTCTTCAGGGCACAAATCAGAGCACCGTGGCCGCCCATGGAATGCCCGCTGACAGCCCGCTCACCACTCAATGGCAGTTCGCTTTCCACCAGCTGCGGCAATTCCTTCACCACGTAATCGTACATGCGGTAATGGGGAGCCCAGGGCTGCTCGGTCGCGTTCACATAGAAGCCGGCTCCGGCTTGCCATTGGTGCCCAGTGCCGCCGGAGGCAGGAAAACCGCAAATTCCATCGCGCACTGCAGCGTGGCCGAGGTATGGCGATAGCGGCGGTGTTCGCCGTCAAAACAGACGTTGGTCGATAACAGTTCCATAGCAGTCCTGATTCTGTTGAATGGGTGCCTCAGTCCTCGGCACTGGCAAAGCGGGATTTCTCCATGGTGTAACCTGCCTTTGCCAGCTGGGACAGGATGGCTGTACGGGTAACAATACCCACCAGTTTCCCATGATCAACCACCGGATACACTTTCGGTTTACCGGCACCCAGGTTCTGGGCCAGGTCTACCACCGACATATCCGGGGATACCGTCAGCGGGTTATGGAACATCACGTCGTCCACCATGGGCTCGCCTTCGCCATGGTAGTTACTCACCAGCAGTGCATGAATGCAGTCCTGCTCCGAGACAAAGCCCAGCACATGGCGCTGGTCGTCCACTACCGGTAGCCCGGAAACGTGGTTCTCAAGCAGCGCCTTCACCACCCGTGGCAGCGGTGTGCCACAGCGGATGGGTTCAATATGGTTCCACATCACTTCGGAAATCTTCAGTGAGCGCATCAACTGCTCCCCTCGGTGTCAGATTCAACTGGCCGGAAAGCGATTCCGGTTACCCTAAACATAGGCAATTCGCCCACAAATAGGAAACCACGGCGGTAAAAACGGTTTACATGAAAAAATAGTCGACTAAACTCAATGAGTTATGCCTGAACAAGGCCAAAAACCATAATAGATCCGTGGCAAAAACCGGGAGTCTCCATGGAAGCCATTTCAAATTTTGTTAATGATATCAACGGGCTGGTTTGGGGCCCGCCCATGCTGGTCATGATACTGGGCGTCGGCCTGTTCCTGAGTATCGGCCTGAAACTGATGCCGATCATGAAACTCGGCGCCGGCTTCCGGCTGATGTGGAGCGGCCGAGCCCGGGGCGATGACGACGACGGTGACATTCCGCCGTTCCAGGCCCTGATGACGGCGCTGTCTGCCACCGTGGGCACCGGCAACATTGCCGGCGTGGCCACGGCGGTCTTCCTCGGCGGCCCTGGTGCGCTGTTCTGGATGTGGCTGACCGCCCTGGTGGGCATGGCCACCAAGTATTCCGAAGCCGTACTGGCGGTTCGCTTCCGGGAGGTCGACGAGCGCGGCAATCACGTGGGTGGCCCCATGTACTACATCCGTAACGGCCTGGGCAGCAAGTGGGCATGGCTGGGTGTCTTGTTTGCCGTCTTTGCCTCGATCGCAGCCTTCGGCATCGGCAATACCGTACAGGCCAACTCGGTGGCTGATGTACTGGCAACCAACTTCAACCTGCCGCACTGGGTAACCGGCGTTATCCTGATGGTACTGGTGGGCATGGTGCTGATTGGCGGTATCAAACGCATCGGCCAGGTTGCCAGTGCGCTGGTGCCGTTCATGGCGGTGTCCTACGTGCTGATCGGCCTGATTGTCCTGGCCATCAACGCCAACGCGATTCCGGACGCCATCAGCATGGTCTTCAGCTATGCCTTCAGCCCTGCCGCAGCCGAGGGTGGCTTTGCCGGTGCCGCGGTGTGGGCGGCCATCCGCTTCGGTGTGGCCCGGGGCATTTTCTCCAACGAAGCCGGCCTGGGTTCCGCTCCCATTGCCCATGCTGCGGCCCAGACCAAAAACCCGGTCAAGCAGGGCATGGTGGCCATGCTGGGCACCTTCATCGATACCATCATCGTGTGCAGCATCACCGGCCTGGTGATTATCACCTCCGGCGCCTGGACCTCCGGTGAAACCGGTGCAGCGCTTACCTCACTGGCCTTTGAAACCGGCCTGCCGGGCTTCGGTAACTATGTGGTCGCCATCGCACTGGCCATCTTCGCCTTCACCACCATCATCGGCTGGTCGTTCTACGGCGAGCGCAGCATCGAGTTCCTGTTCGGGGTGAAAGCCATTGTGCCGTACCGGGTGCTGTGGATCATTGCGATTCCGGTGGGCGCCACGGTGAACCTGGGCTTTATCTGGCTGGTCGCAGATACCCTGAACGCCATGATGGCGCTGCCTAACCTGATCGCCCTGTTGCTGCTCAGCCCGGTAGTATTCAGGCTGACACGGGAATATTTCGAGAAGCAAAAGGCTGCCGGTTACCGTTAACCGCCAGGGATTGTCATAAGGATGTGACCAAAGTGTTGGATGATCCGGGTCAACTACCCCTTGTTATCCGGATCATCCGGTACCAGAGTTACAGGTAGACACTGGCAAAGTGGCCGTACAAAAACCGTGCAAAGGAAAGGAGACTGACTATGACCTTGCGTCTTGGAGATACCGCACCGGATTTCGAACAGGAATCCAGCGAAGGCACCATCCGGTTCTACGACTGGCTCGGCGACAGCTGGGGCGTGCTATTCTCTCACCCGGCGGACTTCACACCGGTTTGCACCACCGAACTTGGCCTGACCGCCAAGCTGAAGGACGAGTTCGGCAAGCGTAACGTCAAGGCTATCGCCCTGAGTGTCGACCCGGTGGACTCCCACCAGGAGTGGATCAAGGACATCAACGAAACCCAGGGTTGCAGCGTTAACTTCCCGATCATTGCCGACCACGACAGCAAAGTGGCCAAGCTGTACGACATGATCCACCCCAACGCTGACAGCACCCTGACTGTTCGCTCGCTGTTCGTGATCGACCCGAACAAGAAGGTGCGCCTGATCATCACCTATCCGGCCTCTACCGGTCGTAACTTCAACGAAGTGCTGCGGGTGATCGACTCGCTGCAGTTGACCGAAGAACACAAGGTGGCCACCCCGGGCAACTGGGAAAAAGGTGGCGATGTGGTGATTGTGCCGTCCCTGCAGGACGAAGAGGAAATCAAGAAGCGATTCCCGAAAGGCTACAAGGCCGTTAAGTCCTACCTGCGGATGACACCAGACCCGTCCTCCAACTGGAGCGGCGACTGAGCCTCCGGCTCTGTAAAGCAGTCACGAAAAGGGCAGGTCTCAGCCTGTCCTTTTGATTTCAGTCGGTTACCCGGTTGGTATCAGAACGCCGGGACTACCGCACCTTCATACTTCTCCATGATGAAGTCTTTTACCGCGTCGGACTTCAGCGCGTTGGCCAGCTTCTGCATGGCTTCGCTGTCCTTGTTGTCCGGGCGGGCAACCAGGATATTCACATACGGAGACTCGGCACCTTCAATCACCAGGGCATCTTCAGACGGGTTCAGGCCTGCTTCCAGCGCGTAGTTGGTGTTGATCAGGGCAACGTCTACCTGGTTCAGGATACGCGGCAGCGTGGCGGCTTCCAGTTCCTTGAAGTCCAGGTCTTTGGGGTTGTCGGCAATGTCACGCGGGGTGGCAGTGATCTTGCTCTCGTCTTCCAGGGTGATCAGACCGGCTTTCTGCAGCAGCAACAGGGCACGGCCGCCGTTGGTGGGATCGTTGGGGATAGCCACAACCGCGCCGTCTTTCAGCTCGTCCAGGGACTTGATCTTGCTGGAATAGGCGCCAAACGGCTCAACGTGGACACCGGTGACAGTCACCAGGTCTGTGCCACGGCCGCTGTTGAACTCGTCCAGGTACGGCTGGTGCTGGAAGAAGTTGGCGTCCATACGCTTCTGGTCGACCTGGATGTTCGGCTGTACGTAGTCGGTGAAGACTTTCACGTCCAGCTCAACGCCTTGTTCAGCCAGTGCCGGCTTCACAAATTCCAGCAGTTCCGCATGGGGTACCGGAGTGGCGGCCACTGACAGTTTTTCTGCAACAGCAGCAGAGGAGAAGGTTGCTACGGCAGCGATAGCTACCAGGGTTTTCTTCAGGTTCATCAAATCTCTCCTTAAAGCATTAACGAATGCATCATGTTCGGGAATACGGCCGGTGGCCTATATCAGACTGCGCACGTGAGTCCGGTTACTTTCTGCTGAAATACAGCACCAGGCGATCACCCGCCATCTGTAACAGCTGTACAAAAATGACCAGCAGGGCCACGGTGATTACCATCACGTCGGTCTGGAAACGCTGGTAACCGAAGCGGATCGCCAGGTCGCCCAGGCCACCGCCACCGATAACGCCAGACATAGCCGCGTAGGACACCAGCGTGATGGCAGTAACCGTAATACCCGCGATAATGCCGGGAAGCGCTTCCGGCAGCAAGGCACCGAAGATGATCTGCCTTACGTTTGCACCCATGGCCTGGGTGGCTTCGATGATGCCGCGGTCGACTTCCCGCAGGGAAGTTTCCACCAAACGGGCGAAGAAGGGTGCGCCACCGGCCACCAGCGGCGGGATGGCCCCGGCTACGCCCAGGGAGGTGCCGATCAGCATGACGGTGAACGGGATCATCACGATCAGCAGGATGATAAAGGGTACCGAGCGCAGTACGTTGACTACAAACGACAGCACCGCGTAGGCCACCGGTTGTTCCAGCAGCTGGCGTTTGCCGAACAGGAACAGCAGTACGCCGACGGGCAGGCCGATCAGGACGCTGAACAGCAGCGACATGCCTACCATCACCAGGGTGTCCCAGCTGGCCCAGCCGATTTCGGCCCAGTCTACGTTGCCCATCAGGGTTTCCATTAAAGCTTCCATCAGCGCACCACCTCCACGTGAACGTCGGCGGCTTCCAGCGCCTGCATGGCAATGTCGAGATCACCGCCCACCAGTGACAGGGTCAGCTGGCCGTAGGGGGTGTCTTTAATGTGGTCGATCCGGCCGGACAGGATGCTGAAATCCACACCGGATTCCCGGGCCACGCTGCCCAGCAGCGGCTTGTAGGTGGATTCGCCCTTGAAGGTCAGTCGCAGGATGCGGCCGTTGGCTTTTTGCAGGTCTTCCTGCAGTTCGTCGCGGTCTACGTTCTCGCTTTCGAACACGAAATCCCGGGTGGTGGGGTGCTGCGGGTGCAGGAACACGTCGCTCACCGGGCCCATTTCCACAACACGGCCGGCGTCCATCACGGCTACCCGGTCGCACACCCGGCGCACCACGTCCATTTCGTGGGTGATGAGCACGATGGTCAGGCCCAGTTCCTTGTTGATGTCGCCGAGCAGTTTCAGTACCGACTGGGTGGTTTGCGGGTCCAGGGCGCTGGTGGCTTCGTCACACAGCAGGATGGTCGGGCGGCAGGCCAGGGCCCGGGCGATGCCCACGCGCTGTTTCTGGCCGCCGGACAACTGGGACGGGTATTTGTTGGCATGTTCGCTCAGGCTGACCCGGGCCAGCAGTTCTTCCACCCGTTCCCGGATCTCGGTTTTCGAGTAGATACCCGCCAGCTTCATGGGGAAGGCGATGTTATCGGCCACGGTTTTGGACGACAACAGGTTGAAGTGCTGGAAGATCATGCCCACTTTGCGGCGGAAAGCCCTGAGCTCGGCGGCGCTGTAGCGGGTGATGTCTTCGTTATCGATCAGAATGCGGCCACCGGTCGCCGGCTCGAGCATATTGATCAGGCGGACAAGGGTCGACTTGCCCGCACCGGAATGGCCGACGATGCCGAATACTTCGCCGGTTTCTATGGTCATACTGGTGGCATGCAACGCGGGGATCGCCCGGCCGGCCACCTGATACGACTTTTGTACCTGGTCAAATACAATCACGGTCAGTGCCCTGGTTCAGTGCCTTGAGGGTGCAGGATAAAACCGACGATTATAGCCTATTCGCTGATCAAACCCGAATCACTGCCGTGTGTACTTGCCCTTATCCGTCAATGCAGGGCGCGCATCTGCCGGGGGTAGAGCGCGGCACTCACTTCCGGCTCTTCCAGCAGGTTTGCCAGCTCCTGGTCGATGTCGGTTTGTTCGCCTTCTTCCGGCAGCGGCTCGAACAGAGTACTGAGCCAGGCCGCCACGGAGGGCGCGTTATCCCGTTCGTAGTCGGTGGACAGCGCCTTGATCCGGCGGAAGCCGATGATGCGCTGGTGCCGCGGGTCCCGGATTTGTTCGAAGCCACGCCAGTAAATCCTGTCGCGGGTGTGCAGCTGTACGAACAGGGTGTCGATGGGGCCTTTGTCGTCGTCTGCATTCCCGTCATCGGCTTCTGAAGCCTGCACGTCGGACTTTTCAGACTCTTCGGGTTCTTCGCTTTCAGCCGGCTTGCGGCGGATGGTGGTCCAGGCCGGGTAAAGCACAGCCACCGCGTCGGCTTCTACATGCTCACGGGCGGCACGCAGAATCAGGCCCCAGCGGGCCTTGTCGGCATCGGTTTCCAGGGAGTTGATGGGCAGGTCGTAGCTCTCATCGCTGGAGAGAACAATTGCCATCATCGGGGCATCCAGCTCCCCCATGGCTTCGGCCTGTGCTACGGATACCAGATCGTCGATTGCCATCGATTGGTTCATAAGATGCTCGCCTCCTCGATGCCATCAGGGTGGTCAGGGAGCGGAGTCCCTGCCCTACAGCATAGCCTGTTCCACATGGAAAGATAAACGTGGAGTTTGTTGGCCCGGATCACAACCCCTGACCAACAAATCCGCACAGTTTCTTCAGAATGCCGATTCCAGACGCTCGTAGTTGGCAAACCAGGGGTTGGCTTCCTCCAGCTGGGCGGCCAGTTGCAGCAAGCCGCCTTCACCGCCGTGGGCCGCGCCGAACTGAACGCCCACCGGCAGCCCGTCGCGGGTCCAGTGCATGGGCACCGACATTGCCGGGGTTCCGGTCAGGTTGGCCAGCTGGGTGAAGGGGGTTCGTGCCAGGCTTTCCAGGGCCATCTGGTCTACCTGTCCTGAACGGTGTACCAGTTTGCCGGCTTTCAGGCCCAGCATCAGCCGGGCGACCAGCTTCAGGTGCGCCGGGGTATCCATCTGGCCAATCTGTGCCGGCAACTGGCCGGTCGTGGGGCTCAGATACAGGTCAAAGCGGTCGAAGAACGCCCCCAGGGCCCGGGCAAAGTCATTCCACTGCTGGCGCCGCCGAACGTAGTCCGGCAGCGGCATGGTGCGGCCGAGCATTCCCAGCAGGCGGGTTTCCAGTTCAAAGTCTTTATCCGTGGCACCGAAGCGTTCCCGGGCGCTGTCCATCAGGGCCGAGACTTCCCCGAAATACAGGGACAGGTAGCACCGGGCCAGGGCCATGCCGTCAAAGTCCGGACGGGCGTATTCCACCTCATGCCCTAGCCCCTCCAGCATTCTCGCGGTTTCTTCCACCGCCGCCACGCATTCCGGGGCCACGTCGGTGTCGTAGGGTGAGGAGGTGAACACACCGATTTTCAGCTTGCCGGGGGATTGCTGCATCTGTTCGAGAAACGACGATTCGGGCGCAGGAATGCGGAACGGGTCACCGCTGGCGGGGCCGGCCAGCACATCCAGCATGGCCGCGCTGTCTCGCACGGTGCGGGACACTACGTGGTCGGTGGAGGCACCGGTCCAGGCCTCACCCATGTGCGGGCCCACTGAGATGCGGCCCCGGGACGGTTTCAGCCCGAACAAGCCATTGTAGGCGGCCGGAATACGAATGGAGCCGCCACCATCGTTGGCACCGGCCATGGGCACAATGCCAGCCGCCACCGCAGCACCGGAACCACCGCTGGAACCGCCGGGGGTAAGGTCGGTGTTCCAGGGATTGCGGCTGGGGCCCCAAAGCTCGGATTCCGTCACCGCCTTCAGGCCGAATTCCGGCGTGGCCGTGCGCCCCAGAAACACCAGCCCGGCGTTGCGGGCACGGCGCACGAATTCCGAATCCCGGGTCGGTACATTGGTGCTCAGGGCCCGGCTGCCATAGCTGCAGGGATGGCCGGCCTGCTCCTGGGCCAGGTCTTTCAGCAGTATCGGTACGCCGGCAAAGGGCCCGTCCTCAGGAAAACCCTGTTCCATGGCTTCGGTGAACTGCGGATGGCATATCGCGTTGAGTTTGCCATTCACCCGGTTGGCCCGGTCGATAGCCGCTTCGGCCACTTCCCGGGCGCTGACGTCGCCCCGGCGAATCAGGTCAGCCAGTGCGGTGGCATCAAAGCTCAGATATTCAGACTGTTTCATCGGCAACCCTGCTTGTTGTTTTGTGGTGCAATCCGGCTGGACATTTGGGGTGTAATCCGGAAACTCCGGAGCTTACGACAATCGTTAGGTGAGTGCCATGGATCTGCTGTTCCCGGAGGCCCTGAGCACGGGCGTGGGATTATTCCTGCTGGCGGCCTCCGCCGTTACCTCCATGCTGACTGCCGTGCTGGGCGCCGGTGGTGGTGTATTGCTGCTGGTGCTGATGGCCACCTGGATTCCGCCAGCGGCGATTATTCCTGTCCACGGAATGATCCAGCTGGGCTCCAACACCGGCAGGGCAGTACTGACCTTTCGCCATATAGACTGGCGGGTGATTCTCGCCTTTGCGCCGGGTGTTGTGGCGGGGGCTGCGCTGGGTGCCTGGTTACTGGTCCTGGTTACTGGTCAACCTTCCCGCTCACCTCTGGCAGCTGACCATTGCCGGCTTCGTGCTGTATCTGTGCTGGGGCCCGAAACTGCCCAAGGCCTCTTTCGGGCCGGCCGGTATTTTCCTGGCCTCGGCCATCACCAGTTTTATCAGCCTGTTTGTGGGTGCCACCGGTCCTTTGGTAGCCGCATTCATCAAGCAGATTCACACCGACCGTTTCAAAACCGTATCCACCTTTGCCGCCGCCATGACCCTGCAGCATGCGCCCAAAGCCCTGGTGTTCGGCTTTGCCGGCTTTGTGTTCTCGGAATGGCTACTGTTCATTGTCGCCATGATCGCCTGCGGCTTTGCCGGCACCTGGCTGGGGCTGCGCCTGCTGAACACCATGACCAACCGCTGGTTCAGCCTGGCGTTCAACGTGGTGCTGACCCTGTTGGCACTGCGGCTGTTATGGCAGGCGACGCAGTCAGCCGGCTGGTTCGGCTGACACACCTCCGCACTGTTTCGAAAAGCAGCCAGCCCGTTGCAACACATTCGCATTCCTACTTGCAATTCCAGTGATAATAGTTATTATTTAGTTCTATTTTCATTTTCCCGAGTGTTGCTTCATGGAACCCTTCAGCGCCGTAGCCGAGCCCCTTACCGAACTCAGTCCGTTAAACCAGCTGGTCGACATGGGCGGCCCGATCATGGTTGTGCTGATTGCCCTGGCGGTGATCGGTACCGTTACCTTTGTCTACCTGATGCTGTACGGCAGCTTCTACGCCCCACGATACACCCGCAAGCTGCGCACCCTGGTAGACCAGTGGCAATCTGCCCCGTCGGACACCCGCCCGGAACAGGTGCGCCAGCAAGCAGGCTTTTTCGGGCGCGGCAACCCGCTGATGCACCTGCTGGTGAATACCATGAACGCCTGCCAGACCAACCCCAACACCCCGGCCGTGCGCGAGACCGCCGTGCGGGATGCCCAGGGTGCACTGGAACCCTTTGAAGCACCGCTGAAAATCATCGAAGTGATTGCCGCCCTGGCTCCGCTGCTGGGCCTGCTGGGCACCGTCATGGGCATGATGGAAGCCTTCAGCGCCATGGCCGCCACCGAAGGCCGGGCCAACGCCAGCCAGCTCAGTGGCGGTATCTACGAAGCCCTGATGACCACCGCTGCAGGCCTGATAGTCGCCATTCCCTTTGCCGCTCTGGCCGCCTGGATCGAATTCCGCCTGCGCCGCATCCATAAAACCATCAACAGCGCACTGGTCAGCGTGTTCAATGTGGTGCCCTCTGGCGAGGCCGCCGGTGCGCCGCAGGCTGTCCCAGCGGATGAATCCTTAAAAGCCGCTGACAACCGTAATTATTCCGGCAACGACAACCCGCGCTTCGCCCATGCAGCTGGTTGAACCCCGGCCCAACCGGCCACTACCGATCCGGATTACACCGCTGATTGATGTGGTGTTTATTCTACTGGTGTTTTTCATGCTGACCACCCGGTTGCTGCCCGTGGACTACCTGGAGCTGGGCAATAACACTGAAAGCCGCAGCAGCGTGACCGGCGAGCCCCTGCCTGAACTGCAGGTAACCGCCAGCGGTCAGGTAATGTGGCAGGACAACCGCTACAGCCTCGGGGAATTGCTGAAAGCACTGAAGGCAGCCGGCATCCGGGAAGCCAATCTGGGCACCACCGCCGATGCCCGCCTGGCAGATTTCACCCGCACCCTGAGCGCCCTGGACAACGCCGGCGTGGAAGCGCACTGGAATCGCCAAAGCACCAACGACCTATGACAGAACTGGTTCCTCCTCCATCAACCTCCGGAAAAGGCCTGCTGGACCGGGTTGAAGACGCCCTGCTGCCGCTGATCAACCTGGTGTTCCTGCTGCTGATCTTCTTTATCGTGGCCGGCCAGCTGACCAACGAGCCCCTGCCCGAGCTGCCCGGTGCAGCCCGACAGCAACAGGAACGTGCCCCCGAAGCCGACCTGATGGTTGCGGCCGATGGCCAGTGGAAAGTACAGGGCAAGGTGCTGGGCGAAGAACAGCTGCTGGCCGCCCTGCCGCAACCCGATGACAACAATCCCCTGAGAATTGCCGCAGACCAGTCGCTTACCATGTCCGACCTGGAAGCGCTGCTGTCCGTCCTGGAGCAGGGCGGCTACACCGAGGTTCTGCTGCTGACGGAGCCCGGGCAATGATGCCGGAACACAAGGGCTCCAAGTTGTTGTTTCTGGTGCTGGCCATAGCCGCTGCCGGCTTCGGGCTGACGCTGGCGGCACCGGACAAACCCATACCCCTGGCTACCCTGGGCGACAGTGCTGTGAACACCGAACCGGCTATCAAGATCAGCCTGGCTGGCCGGAAAACACCTGCGCCGGTGGAAACACCCGCGGCTCCCCCTACCAAGCCTGAGCCCGCGCCGAAACCGAAACCCGAGCCCAAGCCGGCCCCCAAGCCAAAGCCCAAACCCGATCCCAAGCCCGAACCGGCTCCGAAACCCGAACCTCGGCCAGAACCTGAACCCGAGCCAACACCGGAGCCTGCTTCGGAACCGGCACCCACGCCGGCAGAGCCTGCCCCTGCGGCGGATGTTTCAGAAGCGACTGAGACATCCGGGGAAGAGGGCGATGCCTCGGAAAGCCAGGATGCGGTACCCCTGCAGACCGCCGGCAACTCCGCCGACGTGAACAGCTATCTGAGCAAACTCAGCCGCCACCTGGCCCGCTACTACGACTACCCGCGCCGGGCGCGCCGGCTGGGCCAACAGGGCACACCGGTGATCGTGTTCGAGTTCACCCGCGACGGCAAGCTTCTCGAGCACTCACTTCGGGACAGCTCAGGCCACCGCCTGCTGGACGATGCCGCCCTGCAAATGCTGGAACAAGCCGCACCACTGCCTGCCGTGCCGCCGGAAATGCAGGGGCAAACCTTTGCCTACGCTCTGCCGGTTCGGTTCAGTTTGCGCTGAAAATGCACCAGCGCCTCGCAGGCTGCACTGCATCAGTGCTGCTGACCGCGCCAGGACTAGCCGGCTAACCATGCGCACACACTCGCCTTGCTATTGAAATCACTGCTTTTTCTTTAGAACTTCCGAAGCTGGCACGAACCCTGCTGAGACTCCTTCAGCAGACCAGCACTCTGCCACACCGAAAATGAACAACTTCAGGCGACGGCGTCTGCTCACCTTTGCTTTCAAAGCGAATCGTGAGCGGCGCCTTTTTTTGGCGCCGGCAACCGCGCCAAAAAATCAGGAGGAATCCCTTATGTCTTACATTCTGCCTTCCGAGTTCGTCACCAAGATGGTCGACGCCGGCGAATCGAAAATCTATATGGCCACCCGGGATGTCCTGATCCGGGCCTTCATGGCCGGTGCCATCCTGGCCCTGGCCGCCGTCTTTGCCATCACCGTCACCGTCCAGACCGGCAGCCCCCTGGCTGGTGCGATGCTGTTCCCGGTCGGCTTCTGCATGCTCTACCTGATGGGTTTCGACCTGCTCACCGGCGTCTTCATGCTCACCCCACTGGCCCTTCTGGACCGGCGCCCGGGCGTGGATACCCGGGGCATTCTCCGTAACTGGGGCTGGGTGTTCCTGGGTAACTTCGGCGGTGCCCTCACCGTGGCCGCCATCATGGCCTTCGTCTTCACCTACGGCTTCAACACCGAGCCAGGCGTGGTAGGCGAAAAGATCGCCTCCATCGGCAAAGCCCGCACCCTGGGTTATGCCGAACATGGCGTAGCGGGCTGGTTCACCATCTTCCTGCGGGGCGTGCTGTGTAACTGGATGGTGTCGATGGGGGTAGTCGGTGCGATGATCTCCACCACCGTGCAGGGCAAGGTGCTGGCCATGTGGATGCCGATCATGCTGTTCTTCTACATGGGCTTCGAGCATTCCATTGTGAACATGTTCCTGTTCCCGTTTGCCCTGCTGATGGGCGGCGAGTTCGGCATCATGGATTACTTCGTCTGGAACGAAATTCCGACCGTACTGGGCAACCTGGTGGGCGGTTTGTCCTTCACCGGCCTGACCCTGTACGCCACCCATATACGCACTGCGCCCAAGCGCTCGCTGGCAGCGGACTACCGCGCACCAGCCAGCACCCGCAGCGCCTGATCACGGCTGAAGCCCCCGGTGCCGCACACACCGGGGGCTTCACTGGTTCATATCCATGTCCAGCACCCAACAGCTCACGATAGAAGCCGGACAGTTCAGCAGCGCCGGCCGGAAACCCGTCAACCAGGACTTCCACGGCCTGCTGGTACCCGACAATCATCAGCGCCACAGCAAAGGCATTGCGGCCGTGATCACCGACGGCATCAGCTCCAGCAATGTCAGCCAGGTAGCCAGCGAAGCGGCGGTGGCAGGCTTCCTGAGCGACTATTACTCGACCCCCGAGAGCTGGTCGGTGAAACAGTCGGCCGAACGGGTAGTTCGGGCCACCAATGCCTGGCTGCACGCCCAGACCCGGCAAAGCCGTTATCGCTACGACCAGGACCGGGGCTACGTCTGCACCTTCAGTGCCCTGGTGCTGAAATCCGCAACGGCGCACCTGTTTCATGTAGGAGACGCCCGGATTTACCGGCTTCAGGGCAACACCCTGGAACAATTCACGACCGACCACCGGGTCTGGCTTTCGGCCGAGGAAAGCTGCCTGAACCGGGCCCTGGGGCTGAGCCCGCAACTGGACATCGAATATCGCAGTGTCGCCCTGCACCGGAACGACGTATTTCTGATGATGACCGATGGTGTATACGAACAACTGTCTGCAGGGGATATCACCAGATGCCTTGCAGACTGCGGGGACAATCTGGATCACGCTGCCCGGGCATTGGCGAACCTGGCACTGGAGCGGGGAAGTGAGGATAACCTGACCGTTCAGGTACTGCGCGTACTCCAGTTACCCTCTCGGACACAGGACGTCAGCGCCCAGGAGACCTATCGCGAACTGCCCTTCGCGCCCGAGCCCGCACCCGGACAGGTGCTGGACGGGTACCGGATCATCCGGGCCCTGCACATCAGTAGCCGAAGCCACGTTTACCTGGCCGTGGATGAAAGTTCCGGGAAGCAAGTCGCAATCAAGTTTCCCGCCATGGAGTTACGACAGTACCCGGACGAACTGGAGCGATTTGCCACCGAACGCTGGATTGCCCAGCGCGTGCAGAGCCCCCATGTGGTCGCCATCTTTGCCCCGGAGCGCCCGCAAAGTTGCCTGTACCTGGCCACTGACTATGTGGAAGGCTGTACCTTGCGGCAATGGATGCTTGACCACCCTCAGCCAGACCTGGAAACCGTGCGACAACTGGCCGAGCAGATTATCCGGGGACTCAGGGCCTTTCACCGGCTGGAAATGGTGCATCAGGACCTGAAACCGGAAAATGTCCTGATCACACCCGATGGCCAGGCCATGCTGGTCGATTTCGGAGCTACCCGGGTCGCCGGTCTTGAAGAAGCCGGCAAACCTGCCACCGACTATCCGGTTGGCGCAGCCCTCTACTCAGCGCCGGAACTGTTTCTGGGCGAGCCGGGTACCTGGCAGTCGGACCAGTTCGCCCTGGGCGTGATTGTTTATCAGCTGTTGACCGGGCACCTGCCCTACCACACCGATGTACCCCGCATCCGCACTCGCAAACAACTGCGGGCTCTGACATACCGGCCAGCCAGGGCCTGGCGCGAAGACCTGCCGCCTTGGCTGGATGCCACCCTGGCCCGGGCCACCCACCCGGAACCCCATCGTCGCTACCCGGCGTTATCGGAACTGCTCTACGAACTCCGACACCCCGGGCAGGACTGGCGTGCCCGTCACCATCCGCCGCTCATGGAACGGCATCCGGTGCGTTTCTGGCAAGGCGTCTCGGCCCTGCTTCTGCTGGCGCTATTAACTTCCCTGGCCGGAGGCTCCTGGATCTGAGCTCCGGGCCATTTCTTGCCCGGCCAGCAAAAGCTCGCCCGTACGCCAGGCAACGCGTTGCCCGAAGGCACTCAGGAAACGCCACAACAACACATAACTATATGTTTTATATGCGAATTAAAAAACTGGCACGGGGATTGTTATCAGTTACGCCGTCCAGGGAACAACCTTGGGACACTCACTCACACATTGTCATGGAGCAGACTATGCCAACTCCTTGTTATATCAGCATCGAAGGTAAAACTCAGGGCAACATCACCGCCGGCGCATTCACTTCCGATTCTGTAGGCAACATCTACGTTGAAGGTCACGAAGACGAAGTGCTGGTTCAGGAATTCAGCCACGTTGTCACCGTTCCGACTGACCCCCAATCCGGTCAGCCTTCCGGCCAGCGCGTGCACAAGCCGTTCAAGTTCACTTCCGCCCTGAACAAAGCCACCCCGCTGATGTACAACGCCCTGGCTTCCGGCGAAATGCTGCCGAAAGTAGAGCTCAAGTGGTACCGCACTTCCGTAGAAGGCAAGCAGGAGCACTTCTTCTCCACCATCCTGGAAGATGCCACCATCATCGACATCAACTGCAACATGCCCCACTGCCAGGACGCTGCCAACGCGGACTTCACCCAGCTGGTAACCGTTTCCCTGTCCTACCGCAAGGTAACCTGGGAGCATGCCGTTGCCGGTACTTCCGGTGCGGACGACTGGCGCTCGCCAATCGAAGCCTGATTTTTCAGGTTCGATCCTCGGAAAACGGCTGGCCTTCGGGCCGGCCGTTTTTGTTTCCGGGCTTCATTGTCAGGAACAAACCATTGTGTAAACATACACAACAAAATCGCTAACACTCTGTGTGGCATTTATCGTCAGGCCGGCTGGGACTGGAGGTAAACGTGCTTTATCCCGTATACGTACACAAGGGCGACGACGAGCACGCCCACGGCGCAGAAATTCCGGACTTCCCCGGCTGTTTTTCCGCTGCCGACCAATGGCAGGAGTTGCCGGGAAAAATCCAGGAGGCCATTGAGCTTTACTGCGAAGACGAAGACATGGAGCTTCCCTCGCCGTCCTCCCTGGACGACCTGATGAATAACCGTGACTATCAGGGTGGTCTCTGGATGATGGTGGATATAGACGTTAACCGCTTGAAAACCCGATCTGTCCGCCTTAACGTCAGCCTTCCGGAAGGCCTGTTGCGTCGCATTGACGAGGAGGCCCGGAGCAGACATATGAGCCGGTCAGCCTTTTTGGCAATGACGGCTCGCAAAGAACTGGAAGCCCGTTAACTCGTGACATCTTCACTCCCCGAATTTACAAAGACACTCGGCACTCTCATGTGCCAGGCCACCCGGGACATTCTATGGGCGCCGGCTGCAAGCTGGGTTCGAAAACAGAACCAGTGTGCAGGACTGGTGCTGCGCGTAGGCTCCGGGCAAGCCACTTACCACCGTTATGATCCCCGCAAGAAGCAACACTTGATCACCTACGGGGCCAGGATGATTGCCGCCAAGCACCAACCGGAAACCGCCCAGGGCTGGTTATCCACCCGGGAAATCCGTGGCCGGGGGTATTTTGACGGTGAAGTAAGCGTGCTGAACCTGCTGGCGCACACCTGCTGCCACGAGTTTGCCCATTTGTTGCAGCACAGCGCCGGGCAGCGGCATTACGGCTCGGTGCATAACCGGCATTTCTATGAAGCGCTGGATGAGTTGCACCACAGCGGTGCCGCAAACGCCACCCGGCTATACCTTGCGGAACAGGCCAGCGGCTGCGGGATCGAGCTATCCGCCGGGCCCTTTGAGTTTCCGAGTCCCACTGCGGAGCATCGGCACTGGCAGGTGGGGGATTCAGTGGTATTCGACGACGGCAGACGCGAAATTCAAGGCCAGGTGGTGCGCGTTAACCGCAAGACTTGCACCGTGACTGTCAGCCAGCATGCCCGGATCCTTCGTTACCGGGTGCCGCTGTCGCTGCTTCGGCGGGCTGCTGCGGCCTGACTCAGGCGGGTTCCCGGGCCCCGGTGCGAGCAAGCAGGTCCTGTATCTCCGGAAGGCAGGAGCCACAGTTGGTACCACACTTCAGGTGCTCGCCCAGTGCCTCCGGGCTGGCCATGCCCTGCTCAATGGCTTGGGCAATCTGGTGCTCACCCACGCCAAAACAGGTGCAGATAATCGGCCCCGCCGCCTCGCCTTCCACCGTCCCTGCTGCCAGTAACGACCGGCGTTGTTCCGGCCCCAGCTCACCGCTGCCGAAGCAACTGTCCAGCCAGTCCAGATCCGGCATGGTCTGAGCACAGGGTTCAACCAGTAACACGGCATCCAGTCGATCGCCGCTGAGCCAGGCGGCTCGGTAACGCTGCCTGGCGCGGTCCTCCATCACCATTTCCGGTTCCCGGGAAAAACACCCTTGCCCCCAGTCACCCCAGTTCATGTCATGGCCACCGGCGAACCACCAGCTGTGACTGTGGGGCAAGCGCTGGCGGCTCCAGTAGACAAGGGCAGTGGTGTCCAATGAAACATCGCTGGCATCATTCAACATCAGCTTCGCCTGCCAGCAAGTCACCAGGGGCCGGATTGTCGCCACCCCGTGCTTGCCTTCTGGCTGGCCGGAGATGGGGTCCACAACCGGCCGGATCAGGCTGGAGGCCAGGGCGGCAGAGGCAAACCGGCCATTCCAGTGAATGGGCACAAACACTTCACCGGTACGCTGCCCGGTGCTGGCCCGCACCCGACCAACGTAACCGGCACCGCCCTGCCCACGCAGCAACGCCAGCGCGCCTTCCGTCAGGCCAAAGTTGGCAATATCCGCCGGGTGCAGCTCAATAAAGGGCTCGCTGCGATGGGCAAGCAGTCTGGGGGCCACGACCGTTCGGGTCATGGTGTGCCATTGGTCCCGGATTCGCCCGGTATTCACCACCAGTGGATACCGGGGGCTCGGTTGCTGCCCGGGCGGCAAACTGGACACAGGCACCAACCGGGCCCGGCCATCCGGCGTAGGGAACCTGCCGTGCGAAAACAGCCGGCGGGTTTGCATCCAGGCTCCTGGATTGCCATCCGTAACCGGCCACTGCACCGGCGCCAGTTCGTCGTACTCCTTGTCACTGAGCTGAGACAACGCCGAAATATTGAACACACGCTCGCCCCCGTTTCCATAACCGGACAACGCAGCATGTTCACGAAAAATATCGGCCGGGGAACGGTAGTCGAAGGCTTGGGCATGGCCAAGGGCCCAGGCAACATCCCGCATAATCTGCCAATCCGGCCGGACCTTCTCCGGCAGGGATAGAAACCGCCGTTGGCGCGAAATGCGACGCTCCGAATTAGTCACCGTTCCATCTTTCTCGCCCCAGCCGGCAGCCGGCAAGAGGATATCGGCAAACTGCGTGGTATCGGTCTGAGCCACACAGTCCGAAACGATCAACGTCTGGCAACGGGACAGTGCCTGGTGAATCCGGTCAGTGTCCGGCAGGCTGACTGCGGGGTTGGTTCCCATTACCCAGAGCACACGGATCTCACCCCGGTGAACCGCCTCGAACAACTCCACGGCTTTATGGCCAGGCCCCTTGGCCATCTGCTCGCTGTGCCAGAAATCCGAGACCCGGAGCATGGCGCCCGGGGTGTCATAATCCATATGGGCTGCCAGGGTATTGGCGAGCCCGCCGACCTCACGACCACCCATGGCATTGGGCTGCCCGGTTAACGAAAACGGGCTCGCACCCGGTAGGCCCACCCGCCCGGTAGCCAGATGGCAGTTAATGATGGCATTGGCTTTGTCGGTACCGGCGACCGACTGATTAATACCCTGGGAAAAAGCGGTCACAGTGCGCCCGGTGTCTGCAAACCACTCATAGAAGCACCGTACATCTTCTGCTGCCAGATCGCAGCCGCTGGCCACCGCTTGCACAGAAGGGGCACAGGACCGGGCGATCGCCAGGGTTTCCTCGAAACCGTTACAGTGCTTTGCAATATAGTCATCCGCCAGCGCTTCATGATCCTGCAGCCAGACCAGCAAGCCATTGAACAACAGGGTGTCTGTTCCGGGGCGAAGCTGAAGGTGCAGGTCCGCCAGGTCGGTCGTTGCTGTCTTTCTGGGATCGATGACCACCACTCTCCGTCCCTGACGACCTGCCGCACTCATCCGCTGGTACAGCACCGGGTGGGCCCAGGCGGCGTTGCTGCCCGCAAGCACCAGCAAGTCCGCCAGCTCAAGATCCTCGTAGCAGCCCGGGACACAGTCCTCGCCAAAGGCACGCTTGTGGGCCGCAACGGCCGAGGACATGCACAGTCTGGAATTGGTATCCACATGCGGAGTGCCGATAAAGCCCTTGGCCAGCTTGTTGGCAACGTAATAATCCTCCGTGAGCAACTGCCCGGAGAGATAGAAAGCCACCGACTCCGGACCATGCTCCCGCACCGATTCAGAAATGGCCCCGGCTATCCGGTCAATGGCCTCAGCCCACGTCACCTCACGCCCCCCGACCTTTGGCTCCAACAACCGGTTCGGATCCTCCAGCGTCTCGTGCAAGGCAGAGCCCTTGACGCAAAGCCGGCCGCCATTAGCCGGATGCAGGCGATCGCCCCCGACATAGCCGGAGGTGGCCAGCACACCGCAGCCAACACCACAGTAGGGGCAGGTGGTGGCAATAGAGTCCGTTGGGGTGTCGTGGTGTTTCATGCTGTTCCTCGCTTTTAACCAAAAAAACCCGCCTCCCGGGTTCTGTTTCCAGAGCCGGGGGCGGGCTTCGTTGCCTGAGTTGTCTGTCTTTAAAGAAAGCAATTAGGAGGCCAGTGCACGCTTTGATGCCTGTAAGGGCCTTGAATGCCGCATGGTGCGCAGGTTGAAGCCAGGCTGCACCGTTAAAAAGATCCCGTGGAAAGCCTCTCGATTGGTGTTCACCTTGGTGCAATTGTCCATTTTCTGCACCAAAACCACCCCGGCACAGAACCGGGCGCCCCTGCCTGAACGACCAGAGATCCCGCAACCTACTGAAATATATGAATAGTTCCAAATGGCACGGCTTGTGCTGAGTAATTAGTGAACCATCACGACATCACAGCTCTCATTTACAGGCATCGGCGCCTGCTCTCCGGCAACGGAGGCAGGCGCTTTTTTTTTGCGCGTCTGGAATGAAAGAACCGAGAGGCATCCCGATGAAGACAGTGAACCATTATGTTCGACCTTTACTGACCGCCACCCTGATCGGTCTGAGTTCCCTGGCCCAGGCCGAGATTGGCCCGGCGGAGAAACCCGACCTGAGGCTTGGCTTCATCAAGCTCACGGATATGGCCCCGCTGGCGGTTGCCTGGGAACAGGGCTACTTCATGGACGAGGGCCTGTTCGTGGAGCTCGAAGCCCAGGCGAACTGGAAGGTGTTGCTGGACCGGGTGATCACCGGCGAACTGGACGGTGCGCATATGCTGGCCGGCCAGCCGCTGGGCGCCTCCATAGGCTATGGCACCCAAGCCGACATCATCACCGCCTTCAGCATGGACCTCAACGGCAACGGCATTACCGTGTCCAACGATGTCTGGGAAGCGATGAAACCGAACCTGGAGATGGAAGGCGAGCGTCTGGCCCACCCGATTTCAGCCAGCGCCCTTAAGCCCGTGGTGGAGCAGACCCGTGCCAATGGCGAGCGCTTCCGCATGGGCATGGTGTTTCCGGTGTCCACCCACAATTATGAACTGCGTTACTGGCTGGCCGCCGGTGGCCTGAATCCCGGCTTCTACGCGCCCCAGCGCGGTGACACCAGCGGCACCCTCGAGGCCGACGTGCACCTTTCCGTAACGCCACCGCCGCAAATGCCGGCCACCATGGAAGCGGGCACCATCCAGGGCTACTGCGTGGGTGAACCCTGGAACCAGCAGGCGGTGTTCAAGGGCATCGGTGTGCCGGTGATTACCGACTACGAAATCTGGCCCAACAACCCGGAAAAGGTATTCGGGGTGACCGAATCCTGGGCGGAGCAATACCCCAACACCCACCTGCGTTTACTGCGGGCGCTGATCCGCGCCGCTTACTGGCTGGACGAAAACCAGAACGCCAACCGGGAAGCCGCCGTGGACATTCTGGCGCGTCCCAGCTACGTCGGGGCCGACAGGGAAGTCATTGCCAACTCCATGACCGGCACCTTCGAGTATGAAAAGGGCGATGTCCGGGAAGTACCGGATTTCAACGTCTTCTTCCGCTACCACGCCACCTACCCCTATCCGTCTGATGCGATCTGGTACCTGAGCCAGATGCGTCGCTGGGGACAGATTCCCGAGGCGAAATCCGACGACTGGTACATGAAGACCGCAGCCCGGGTGTATCGGGGCGATCTTTACGCCGAAGCCGCCCAGTCACTGATCGAGGACGGCCTGATGACCGCCAGTGACTTCCCGGACTTTGCCCAGGAGAACTTTGAACGTCCAATGCAGGGTGAGCTGATTGACGGTGTACCGTTCACTCCGCGCCAACCCAACGCCTACATCGATCGTTTCAGTATCGGCCTGAAAGGGTCAGAGACACCGTGAGGGAGGGCTAAAAATGACTACGTTAAGTGCAAGAATCGGTCAGTCCATGGCCAGTGGCAGCCGCCAGCTGCTTTCCGGTATGCATCCGCGCGAATGGCTCACGCGGGGCAAAGAGCTGCTGTTGCCGCTGGTTGGTATTCTGCTCTTCCTCGGCTTCTGGCACCTGGCCGCACCGCAGGTGGAAACCTCCCTGGGGGCTTTCCCCGGCCCGGTGCAGGTGTGGGAGCAATCCGGACAACTGTGGCAGGAGCACGCCAGCCAGCGGGAGCGGGCCGATAAGTTCATCACCATGCAGGAGGAGCGTAATGCCCGCATTCTGGCCGACAATCCGCAGGCAGACGTCCGCATCCGGGATTACCCGGGCGCACCCACCTTTCTCGACCAGGTGGTCACCAGCCTGCTGACGGTGCTGGCCGGTTTCGCCCTGGCGTCATTGATTGCAGTGCCGTTGGGCATTGTCTTTGGCCTGAACCGGTACTTCCAGGCTGCGGTGAATCCCCTGATACAGATCTTCAAACCCGTCTCTCCGCTGGCCTGGCTGCCGCTGGTGACCATGGTGGTGTCCGCCACCTATGTCAGTGACGATCCGATGTTCGAGAAGTCGTTCCTGACCTCGATGATTACAGTCACCCTGTGCAGTCTGTGGCCGACGCTGATTAATACCAGTGTTGGGGTAGCCGCAGTGAGTCCCGATCTGCTGAACGTCTCCCGTGTACTGCGGCTGTCATTCTGGACCCACGTGCGCAAGGTGGTTTTGCCTTCGTCGGTGCCGATGATCTTTACCGGCTTGCGGGTGTCGCTGGGTATTGCCTGGATGGTGCTGATCGCCGCTGAGATGCTGGCGCAGAGCCCGGGGCTGGGTAAGTTCGTCTGGGATGAGTTCCAGAATGGCAGTAGCCAGTCTTTGAGTCGGATTATGGTGGCGGTGCTGGCCATCGGGTTTATCGGGTTTTTGCTGGATCGGGTAATGCTGTTAATTCAGAAAAAGGTGGCATGGAATGAATAAGACACATCTGGAACTAACCGGAGTCGAGATGGCGTTTGATACGCCGAAAGGACCCTTCGTTGCCCTGGACAATGTGAACTTGAAGATCCAGAAAGGGGAGTTTGTTTCACTGATCGGCCATTCCGGCTGCGGAAAATCAACGGTGCTTAACATTGTTGCCGGGTTACTGCAGGCCTCCAGGGGTGGCTGTGTACTGGACGGGCATGAGGTGAATTCGCCCGGTCCCGAGCGGGCGGTGGTGTTTCAGAATCATGCCCTGATGCCCTGGTTAACGGTGTATGAAAACGTGGAACTGGCGGTGCGGCAGGTGTTTCGCAAGTCGATGACCCGGCAGGAGCGCAAGGACTGGATTACCCACAACCTGGAGCTGGTGAATATGGCCCACGCCGCCAACAAGCGGCCGGGTGAAATTTCCGGGGGGATGGCGCAGCGGGTGGGTATCGCTCGGGCACTGGCCATGAAACCCAGTGTGTTGCTGATGGATGAGCCGTTCGGGGCGCTGGATGCTCTGACACGGGCCCATCTGCAGGATTCGCTGATGGAAATCCAGCAGGAGCTGAACAATACCGTGATCATGATTACCCACGATGTGGACGAGGCGGTGCTGTTGTCCGACCGCATTATCATGATGACCAACGGCCCTGCCGCCACGGTGGGGGAGGATCTGCACATTGATCTGCCGAGGCCGCGTAATCGTGTGGCCCTGGCGGATGATGCCAAATATGTGCATTACCGGCAGGAGGTGTTGTCGTTCCTGTACGAAAAGCAGCGCAAGCTGGAGTCTCTGAACAGTCGCCGCGGCAGCAGTGCAAAACCCGAGGCGCCGGCAGCCAGGCATTCAGCTTCGGCCTGACTTTATGCCGGGGCGGGGCGCCCCGTCCCGGCCTGGTTCAAGTATCAGCTTAAGACCCCTGCCATGGATACCAGGGCCCGGGCGACTTCGGGCAGTCGTTTGCCCTGGTCCATGGCCAGTTTTCGCAGCAGGCGGTGGGCTTCGTCATTGCTGATATTGCGGTGCTCCATTAACAGCAAGACGGCCTTTTCCTGGGTACGACGATCTTCCAGAGCTTCTTTGGCGCTCTGCAATTCTTCGGACATCTGGCGCAGGCGGCGGGTCTGTTCCTGAACCAGGTCAAAGATGGATCGGCCTGCCTGCTGCCCGACACCTTCCCCGGCCCACGCGTCGGCGGTTCCGGCATCTACACCGTTATCGCAGACCACCAGCACAGGCGTTGGTGAGGCATGCCGTTGTTCCAGCGAGGCCAGCAGGGTTTCCTGGTGAGCCAGGGAGTGGCGGGCTTCGGTGTAGCGTTGAACGCAGCGATGGTGAAAGGCGCTCTCCACCGAATCCTCAATCTTCTTCAAATCGTCCATACGGTCGGTCATCAGGTTAAACCAGCGGTCGGCCATCTCGTTATCCAGGGACTTGTAACGCCCGACCGAGACGGCCGTCTGTCGCATCCGCTCGATTTCCAGTTCCCGCGGGTGAGCGCGCAGGGCTTGCCAGAGCGACAGGCTGTCTTCGTTAGCAAAGCCGATAAACACCTCAAAGCACCGTTCCTGTGCTTCAACCAGGTGCATCATGCGCCGGGACAGTGCGTTATCGAAGTGCCCGCTGGAGAATCCCGCCGAGCCTGCGGCCCTCTCCTGACCGCAGTATTCCTTGCCATTCATCACATGCACCATGGCTACCAGCAGGCCGGCGATAGAAGGCTCGGCCACGGTTTCAGCCGCCTCGAAAACCACGGTAATCAGTTGATGAATACTGTCGCAAAACCACTCCGTGGCCTCCGAGACACTGGCCACCTGTTCATTCACTCTCTGCCGTAACCCCGGCAATTGATCGAGGCTGTGCAGGGCGCTGGCGATGTGCCCGAGCAGAGGGCTGCTGATCGGATGGGTGGTGAGATCCTCCTGAATGTCTGCCAGTGCCTGCCGGAAGGTGGCGGCCAGTTGGTCGTTCTCGCCGGCCATGAAGGTCCGTTCCCGGGCAAAGCGCTGGCAACCGGACCCCAGATAAAGGTTGGTGGCACCACGCTCCCTTTGCAGGCCATGGACCAGGTTGCCAACGCTCTGCACCAACCGCCCCATCTGCAGAAAGTATTCCAGGTTACGGATCTCACACTGCCGGGAGGCCATCAGGAATTCCGCAGCCGTCGCTGGCGCGGTCACATGGGCATGGCGTTTGTTGTTCATGGTGCAGCTCCTGGTGTCATTACACAATTTGTTCCTGTCTGCCCGGTATGCAGCAATTTACAGGCCACCCCTTCCGGCCCAATCATCGTGCACCTCGCCCCATCCCGGGGCACCCTTTTCACTCTAACCAGCCCGTCTCCTCCATCGATTTACTGTAACTCATTGAATAATAATGGTATGGAAAGTTGGCACGAAGATCGCTAATCCTTAATCAAGGACGACTGTCCCGGCCATGGAATCAGGCCGGACCATCAGATCATTGTTGTTGGCATTGGTGCCGGACCATCTGTTCTCTTCGGAGAGCATGATGCTCCGGCTTTTTTCGTTGCTGGAGGAGTTCAATTCCATGGAACACACACAGGACAACCCGCTGGTGATCTGCGGCCACGGCATGGTCGCGCAGCGGCTGCTGGAGCAACTGGTAGCCCAGGGGCATCCGTTCAGCCGGATTGTGGTGTTTAACGGTGAGCCCTTCGCTGCCTACAACCGGATCCAGTTGTCGTCATTACTGGCTGATCAGATTCAGGAAACCGATCTGGAACTGAAACCCTGGCAGTGGTTCCGGAAACACAGCATTGAGGTGCACCAGCACGAGCCTGTCACCCATATCGATCCGGGCCAGCGCCAGGTAACAACCGTCTGTGGCCGCATTCAGCCCTACCACACGCTGGTGCTGGCCACCGGAGCGCGCCCCTCCCGCCCTGGCCTCCCAGGTGAAGACCTTGACGGCGTGATGAACTTCCGGGATCTGGCCGACACCCGCACGCTGATCCGGCAGGCTCAAGCACACCGGCGGGCCGTGGTAATCGGCGGAGGGTTTCTGGGACTGGAGGCGGCCGAAGGGCTGCGGGCCCGGGGCATGAAGGTTACGGTTCTGCACCGCAGCGGCCACCTGCTCAACCGCCAGCTGAACCCCATCGCCGGCGATATTCTGCGGCGTAGATTACAGCAACGGGGGCTGAATATCCGAACCGGCACCTCGCCCGTCTCCCTGCTCGGCAGGCATCAGGTCCGCGCCGTGGAACTGGGCGACGGAACGGTTCTGGCCACTGACCTGGTGGTTATTGCCACCGGTATTACACCTAACAAGGGATTGGCCGCTGACGCCGGCCTCACCTGTGACCGGGGTGTTCGGGTCGATCCGCACCTGATGACGTCCAGCCCGCATGTCTACGCACTGGGTGAGTGCTGCCAGTTTCATGATCACACCTTTGGCCTGGTCGAGCCGGGTTACGAGCAGGCGCGCATCCTCGCACAGCATCTTTGCCAGGCGCCGGGCGCCGGGACATTCGAGCCCGGAGAGGTGGCCACCCGCCTGAAGATCAGTGATCTGCCGATTTTTTCCTGTGGCCGGATAGCCCCGGGTGAACACACCGAACTCATTGAGTGGCAGGACCGGACACGGGCCGTATACGGCCAACTGCTGGTGGATGGCAACCGGCTGACCGGGGCCATCCTGCTGGGCGACACCACCAACAGCCTCTGGTACAGCCAACTGATTCGCTCCGGCGCCAACATTTCCCGCTATCGGGACACCATCGCCTTCGGCAAACCCTATTGCGACGCAGCGGCCTGAGCCGTTGCCATGAGAGAGGACAACACCATGAGCAAACAAACCCTGATTGTGATCGGCAACGGCATGGTTGGTCATCACTTCCTGGAGCAATTCACCCAGTCGCCGGCTGCCGGGAGTTTTAACATTCTGGTGTTCGGGGAAGAGAAGCAACTGGCCTACGACCGGGTGCACCTGTCGGAGTACTTCAGTGGCTCCACCCATGCCGACCTGGCCATGGGCACGGCAGACTGGTACAGGGAACAGGGCATTGACCTTCGCCTGAATGAGCCGGTTACCGCCATCGACCGGGACGCCCGGGTGATAACCACCGCCAAGGGCGTCTATCCCTATGACGAACTGGTACTGGCCACCGGCTCCTATCCGTTTGTACCGCCGATTGAAGGCAACGACCGGGACGGATGCTTTGTGTACCGCACCCTGGACGACCTGGACGCCATTCAGGCCAGCGCCCAATCGGCAAAAACCGGCGTGGTGGTGGGCGGCGGCCTGCTGGGGCTGGAAGCGGCGAATGCCCTGAAAAGCCTCGGCCTGCGGGCCCATGTGGTGGAATTCGCCCCGCGCCTGATGCCGGTGCAGCTGGACGATCAGGGCGGCGCCCTGTTGCGTCAGAAGATCGAGGACCTCGGCGTACAGGTGCACACCGAGAAAGCCACCACCGCCATCGTGCCGGGAAGCGGTGCGCGGCTACGGATGAATTTCTCGGATGAGAGCCATCTGGAGACCGACCTGATTGTGTTCTCCGCCGGCATCCGTCCCCAGGACACCCTGGCCCGGGCCTGCGGTCTGGAGGTGGGCGAGCGCGGTGGCATTGTGGTCAACAATCAATGCACCACCTCAGACCCGAACATTCACGCCATCGGTGAATGCGCACTCTGGAATAACCGCATTTTTGGTCTGGTGGCGCCGGGTTACACCATGGCCCGCACGCTATCGGCGGCGCTGAACAATGACGCCAGTGCGGCCTTTACCGGTGCCGACATGAGCACCAAACTCAAGTTGCTGGGGGTGGATGTGGGCTCCATTGGCGATGCCCACGCCCAGACTCCGGGCGCCCGCAACATTCGCTTTCACGATGAGCAGGCCGGCCATTACCGGCGCATGGTCATTAGCCAGGACGGCAAGACCCTGCTGGGCGCCATTCTGGTGGGCGACAACGGCCCCTACGACACCCTGCTGCAATACGCCCTCAACGGCATTGAGCTGCCCGCCAACCCGGAAGCGCTGATTCTGCCGGAAAGCGAAGGCGGTGCCCCGGCCCTGGGGGCCGATGCCCTGCCGGATACCGCGTCCATCTGTTCCTGCCACAACGTCACCAAGGGCGATATCTGTGGCGCCATTGACGCCGGTTGCACCGACCTGGGCGGCGTGAAGACGGAAACCAAGGCCAGCACCGGCTGCGGCGGCTGTGCGGCACTGCTCAAGAAAGTGGTGGACAGCGAGCTGGAGAAACGTGGCGTGGAGGTATGCACGGATCTGTGCGAGCACTTCCCCTACACCCGCCAGGAGCTCTTCCATCTGGTGAAGGTGAACGGCATCCGCACCTTCCGGGGCCTGCTCAAGCAATACGGCAAGGGCCAGGGCTGTGATATCTGCAAACCGACGGTGGGCTCGATTCTGGCCACTTGCTGGAACGAGCACATTCTGGCCACCGACCACGTACCCCTGCAGGACACCAACGACACCTTTATGGCCAACATGCAGAAGAACGGCACCTATTCCATCGTGCCGCGCATTCCCGGCGGCGAGATCACCCCGGACAAGCTGATTGTGCTGGGCGAGGTGGCCAGGGAGTACGATCTGTACACCAAGATCACCGGCGGGCAGAGGGTGGATCTGTTCGGCGCCACCCTGAGCGAACTACCGGAGATCTGGGAAAAGCTGATTGCCGCCGGCTTCGAAACCGGCCACGCCTACGGTAAATCCCTGCGCACGGTGAAGTCCTGCGTCGGCAGCACCTGGTGCCGCTACGGCGTGCAGGACAGTGTGGGCATGGCGATCACCCTGGAGAATCGCTACAAGGGCCTGCGGGCGCCTCACAAGGTGAAGATGGCGGTGTCTGGCTGTACCCGGGAGTGTGCCGAGGCCCAGAGCAAGGACTTCGGGGTGATTGCCACGGAGAAGGGCTGGAACCTGTATGTGTGCGGCAATGGCGGGATGCGGCCGCGGCATGCGGATCTGTTTGCCACCGATCTGTCGGATGAGGAGCTGATCCGCACGATTGACCGGGTGGTGATGTTCTATGTGCGCACGGCGGATCGGCTGCAGCGGACGTCGGTCTGGATGGAGAATCTGGAGGGCGGTCTGGCGTATCTGAAGCAGGTGGTGCTGGAGGACAGTCTGGGTATCGGTGAGGAGCTGGAGCAGCATATGGCGGATCTGGTGGACACCTATCAGTGCGAGTGGAAATCCGCCGTTGAGGATCCTGAGAAGCGCAAGCGGTTCCGGGAGTTTGTGAATGCGCCGTTGCAGAAGGACCCGGTGCAGCAGTGGACTTCGGAGCGGGGGCAGCGTCGGCCTGTTTTGGAGGTGGTTTCTTCGTAGCCTTCTGGTTTGGGGGCGGAGCATGAGGGCCGGATTCATTTTCTTCTGGAAAAAATAACTCGCTTTGCTCAGACATCTTTTTTCCTGCCAGAAAATGAATCCGGCCCCCACGCTCACAAACATTTGTGGGATAGGAAACTTAACGACCTTGGAATTTGGAGACTTTGCTATGAAAGCTCGGACTTGTTGGGAAGCGGTTTGTACAGTGGATGATCTGGTGGCGGATTCCGGCATTGCCGTCTGGACGGAGGACGGGCCGGTGGCGGTGTTTTATCTGCCGCATCGGTTGCCGGCGTTGTTTGCCATCAGCCATACCGATCCGTTCAGTGGTTCGAACGTGCTGGCCCGGGGGATTACGGGGGATTTGAACGGGGAGCCGGTGGTGGCTTCGCCGTTGTATAAGCAGCATTTCAGTTTGCGTACCGGGCGGTGTCTGGAAGACGAGGGCGTGCAGGTGAGGGCCTATCCGGTGTTGCTGGACGGCAACCAGATTCGGCTGGAGGTGCCGGTGGCTCAGGCGGCGTCGGTGGCGGCCTGAGCCCCTGGGGTCGCTGAACGGACGTCAGCCGGGTTTGTTTGGGTCAATCCGGTGTCGGGCAAGTTGCGGTAGTATCATCTCTATCCTCAACAACACGAGATGCACCGTGAAGCCTCTCAGCCCCACCGACCAATTGTTCCTCTGGCTGGAAAAGCGCCAGCAACCCATGCACGTGGGTGGGCTTCAGCTGTTTTCCTTTCCCGAAAACGCCCCGGACGATTACGTTGCCCGGCTGGCGGAGCAGTTGCGGCAGCAGCATCAGGTAACCGCGCCGTTCAACCGCCGGCTGAGCTACCGGCTGGGCCAGCCGGTGTGGGTGGAAGACGATCAGCTAGACCTGGAGCACCACTTCCGCTTTGAAGCGCTGCCAACGCCGGGTCGCATCCGGGAGCTGTTGTCGTTTGTGTCGGCCGAGCACTCGCACCTGATGGACCGGGAGCGACCGATGTGGGAGGTGCACCTGATTGAAGGGCTGAAAGACCGCCAGTTTGCCCTGTACACCAAGGTGCATCACTCGCTGATCGATGGGGTTTCCGCGATGCGCCTGGCCACCCGGATGCTGAGCGAAAACCCGCACGAAACCGGCATGCCGCCGATCTGGGATATGACACCAAGGGCGCGTTCCGGTGGCGATGATGGCAGCCTGTCACTCTGGCGCAGCGTGGCCCATTTGCTGGGAAGCTCCGGCCGACAGCTGGGCACCATCCCGACGGTAGCAAAGGAACTGCTGAAAACCATCAACCAGGCCCGCAAAGACCCGGCTTACGATTCCATTTTCCATGCCCCGAGAAGCGTGCTGAACCAGAAAATCACCGGTTCACGACGCTTTGCCGCCCAATCCTACTGCCTGACGCGCATCAAAGCGGTCTGCGAAGCCTACGGCACCACGGTGAACGACGTGGTCACCGCTATGTGCGCGTCGGCTCTGCGCACCTATCTGATGAACCAGGACGCCCTGCCGGCAAAACCGCTTATCGCTTTTGTGCCGGTCTCCCTGCGCCATGACGACAGCGCCGAGGGCAACCAGGTGGGGGTAATTCTGGCCAACCTGCACACCGACGAACACGACCCTGGCCAACGTCTGATCAAGATCCATCATGGCATGCAGGAAGCCAAAGACCGCTACCGCCACATGTCACCCGAAGAAATCGTCAACTACACCGCCCTGACCCTGGCCCCGGCGGCGTTTCACCTGCTGACCGGCATGGCGCCCAACTGGCAGACATTCAACGTGGTGATCTCGAACGTACCCGGCCCCTCCGAACCCCGCTACTGGAACGGCGCCAGGCTCGAAGGCATGTACCCGGTCTCCATCGCCATGGACCGCCTGGCCCTGAACATGACCCTGACCAGCTACAACGGTCAGGTAGAATTCGGCCTCATCGGCTGCCGCCGAACCCTGCCAAGCCTGCAGCGGATGCTGGATTATCTGGAAGATGCCCTGGCGGAACTGGAAACTTCCGCCGGGTTGTAATCAGCCGAAACGGACCTCGTTATTGCGTTCGGAGATCTGGCTATTGAGGGTCCAGAAGTCGTACAGCACACCGATGAAAAACAGGCCACCGGTAAACAGGTAAATGATGCCGGTGATCCACTTACCCATGTACATCCGGTGTAAACCAAACACCCCCAGGAAGGTCAGCAGAATCCAGCCAATGTTGTAGTTGATCTCACCATCCTGAAACCGCCTGTCGGCCTCACGGTCCATGGCAGGTATCAGAAACAGATCGATGATCCAGCCAATAAACAGCAGCCCCAGAGTAAAGAACCAGATGGTGCCGGTGATCGGTTTGCCATAGTAAAACCGGTGCGAGCCCAGGAATCCGAAGATCCAGAGCAGATAGCCAATGAGTTTGCTGTGGGTGTCTGGTTTTGTTTCCATCTTCGGTGGTTTCCTTCTGGGTTTGTGCTTTGGTTCTGGTTCCGGCCCTGGCCTTTTTGGGTTGGGGGCTGGCCGGGAGGTTGGATTATTTTTCCCTTGGAAAAAACAACTCGCTGCGCTCAGACATCTTTTTTCTGGCGGGAAAAATAATCCAACCCCCCGTCCGGCAAACTATCAGGGCATAGTCGGGGAAAGACAACAGCAAAAAAATGAAGAACGCAAAAAACAGTCAATTAATTCAAGGTACGCCTTCTCAGGAGTTAACAGGGCGTGGGGTGGTGCCAGAGTTTTTTCTCTGAAAAAGATGTCTGAGCGCAGCGAGTTGTTTTTCAGAGAAAAAACTCTGGCACCACCCTGCGACCAAACTCCAAAGAACGAGGCGCCACAAATCAGGGCCCAACCTCCGGCGCCGGATCCGGTCCATCTTCCCGGAACTCAGAAGCCGATTTCCCGGTCCATTTACGGAATGCCCGACTGAAATTCGACAAGTCCGCGTAGCCCAGCTCATAGGCAATCTCGCTGACCGACTGAGTGGTATAGCGCAATAACTGGATGGCCCGGTCTTTCAGAACCGCTTCCACGATTTCGCGGTAGTTGGTGTCTCGATCCGCCAGCCGGCGCTTCAACGTCCGGGACGACACACAGAATCGCTCCGCCATGGCCTCCAGCGACGGCAAGGGCCCCGGGGTCATTCTCAGCATGTTGCGGATCGCCAGCACGATGTCGCCCTGTTCCTTCAGGGCCTTCTGCAACTCGAACTCGCACTGATCCCTTGCCATCCGGGAGGCATCCGCATCCGCCAGGCGCATGCGGACATCCAGCAACTGGCGCGGAAAAATCAGCATTTCTTCCGGTTGGCCATAGTCGAAGCGCACCGGTAGCTGGCTGGCAAAACGCTGATAATAGGCCGGTTCCGACGTGGTCAGGCGAACCGACACGCCCGGCAGCTTGCCGTCTTCCAGAGCAAAACCCCGGGCTTCCGCATCGGCACGATCAAGCAGCTGCTCGGTGAGCAGAATCAGAGTCGCGCTGACGGTTTCCGCCAGAAAATCGTACAACCCCGGCACATCAAACTCGGTACAAAGCTGCACCAGTACCTGATCACCAGCCAGCGACTGCTTCATGCTCAGAAAAGGCGCCCGCAGCTGCAAGTAGCGGCGAACCGAATCCAGCGCACCTTCAAAGGTCGGGCTGGTCAGGGCAGCAAATCCGAGAGTGCCGTGAATGGTCAGGCGCAGTTCCTTGGCCAGCAGAAAGCTTAACCCATCCTTTCCCGCCAGTTGCAACGCGCGCTGGGCCATTAACACCGCATCGGTCACAAAAATACGGCTGTCGTTGGCCTTGAGATCCTCCGCGGTAAAGTCTAACCCTTCGTAGAGCGTCCGGTCGTTGTAGCCCAACTGGCGCACCGTCTCGGCCAATACCCGCAGATACACGCCAGGCACCAGAAACAAGCCCAGCATCTGCCGTTCGGTGTCTGCTCCCGTTGCTGCCATAGTGTGTCCCTGATATTGATATTTGTCTTGTTCCAGACTGTACCAGAAGCTCCGTTCAGCCACAGTGGGGCGGTTCGCACTTGCCAGGCCGTCACTCAGGCCAATCTATTCTGGGCTGCTGGCCTATTGTGAACGATGGCCGTCCCATTCGCGCATTCTGATGTTCCCTCGACTCCGCCACACTGGACCTATGACATCAGCCAACGCGCTCTGGCGCAAAGGAGTAGGAACATGCTGACAACAACCCAATCGAAACAAGGTGCCCGGGCCTCACACACCCCGGACAATGTCGCCATCAAACCTCAGCGCATGGGCTTCGAGTTTGGCAACGAAGTACCGCGTTACTGGCTGGACAACAACTACCTGATCAGCCATACCATGAACGCGCTGTCTGTGCTCTTCCCCGAAGGTGAGCAGTTCTTTGTGGACTCTGTGCGCGCATTTCGTGATCAGATCAATGACCCCAAGCTGAAAGAGGACGTGCGAGGCTTCATCGGTCAGGAAGCAATGCATTCCCTTGAGCACATCGCCATGAACCAGCATGTACGCGATCAGGGCATGCCGGTTGAGGAAATGGAAAGAGACCTGAAAGTCATCCTGGACCTGGCACGCAAGCTGCCCAAACGGCATCAGTTGGCGGTGACCTGCGCTCTGGAGCATATTACGGCGATGATGGCCGATATGCTGCTGGAGCGGGACGACGTTCGCGAAGACATGCACGAATCCATGCGCCCGCTGTGGGTGTGGCACGCCATTGAGGAAACCGAGCACAAGGCGGTCGCCTACGACGTCTTCCAGCAAGTGGGGGGCACCTATGCCGAGCGGGCCTTCTATCAGTTGTTTGCCACCGCCGCGCTGGGCGTGGTGGCCACCTGGTACACCGGCCGCATGGTGATGAAGGACCGCAAACATTTTACTGTGAAAGATTCCGCCAAGGGCATGTGGCGCATGTGGGGCAGAAACGGCGCCTTTTCCAGTCTGATTCCAGCCTGGGCAGAATATTTCAAGCCCGGCTTCCATCCCTGGGATAAAGATAACAGTGAACTGATCGGTCGTTTCAAGAGCCAGATCCAGCAGTACATCGCACCGCAATACAAGAAGGGTAACCGTCGCACGCTGCAGTGAACAAAAGCCCCCGGGATCAATAACTGCCAGCGGCCGTTCAGTTCATCAAGCCCATCTCCCGGGCCCGGGAGATGGCCCGCACCCGGTTGTCAGCCTGCAATTTGCCATAGATATTGCTGAGGTGAGATTTCACTGTTGCCACGGTGATACCCAGTTGCTCGCTCATGGCTTTGTTGCTCAACCCCGCAGATAACAGCGCCAGTACATCATGTTCCCGCTGGCTCAGAGGCTCGGGCATATCGGTTTCCGAGCAGGGCCGATCGGCCGATGACCCTGACCGGAGCGAAAGCTCCTGATCATGACGCAGTTCAAGAACCCTGCAGGCTTCCTGCCGGGACCAGCCTTGTCGACGGCACTCTTCAAGAACATCATCGAGCCGGAGCTCGGCATCGAGAAAGGGCCGCAGCAGGCCTCTGGGCACCGAAACCGACAGTTGTTCCGCCAGCAACCTGGCAGCGCCGGGCAGGTCCTGATCACGAAATGCGCAAAGCAACACCCGAACCAGGTTCACGTGGCACACGACCAGCTGAACACCACCGGCCATGGCGTCTGCTTCCAGTTGTTGCAGCGCCTCGGTCACGTCTGCGCCTGTCAGTAACTCGCCAACGAGCCTGAGCAATCGCTCATGCAGGCTGCTGAAACGACTGGTGGTGCGGGCGCTCCCGTCCGAGCCGGCCCAGACCATCAACGGGAAGGCGTTGCCGGCACTCAGCTGGGCCAGCGACTCCAGCGCAGCCGGTTGAGGAATGTTGTGGGACCAGTCCTCAAGAGCCATCTGCTGATGCAGCTCCCAGATCTCTTGCAACTGGCTCCGCCATTGCTCTTCATTGCCGGTAATCATGCCGAGCCGAAATAACTCAAACGCCAGGTACAACCGGTCGAGCAATGTCATCCGTTCGGGGGCCAGTTGACTAGCCTCTTCCAGGCACATACGAGCACGTTCAAGCTCATGTCGCTCCAGCGCCAGCAAGCCTTCCAGGTAGGCCAACTAACCCGCCTGCTCTTTCGCCGGCGGCCCACCCACCAGGCGTTCACAAGCTCGCTGAAAAACCCGCTGGGCGTCGTCTGCGCAGCCACCCTGCACCATGACCGGCACCAGAATCGCCAGGCACCGAATGGCACACAGCCCGTCTTCCAGCTCCAGTGCGCCGGCAAGCGCTTTACCGAGCATCATCCGGGCGGAATCCATCCGCGCATCCATAAAGGCGTCAGCACCCAGGGTGTACAGCCCCCAGTTATGCAGGCTGCCACGCCCCGGCGTCAGCTGTTCCGACACCTGAACAATTGAGGTCTGAGCAGCAGCTTCCCTTCCGGTGAAGCGGGCCGCAGGCCAGGTCAACAGCAGTGCAATAAACCGCAAAGTGTCTGGATCAGAGCCAGGGCGCTGGTCCAGCAGCGCGCCGGCCTGTTCCACCTTGCTCAGCACCGAGTCATATCGGCCATCCATGAAGTCAAACAGTGCCTCCAACAGGACGATGGCCGGAGAAACATTTCGCACCGTTTCCGGAAAGCGTTTCGGCAGGGCCCTGTGCCCGGCCAGTTCATCACTCTGCAAAAGCGCCGGCACCAAGGCTTCCGCTTCGGAATAGCAGTCGGTCACCAGAAACAGTTCAAGGGCCTCGGCTGTCAACCCCGCCTGTTCAAAGGCTCTGGCGCCCGCCATTTGAATCTCTCTGGCCCTGTCCGGATCGGACTGACGGGCCCTCAACCATTCCGCCAGCAAATCGTGTAACCGGTACCAGGTCTGTCCGGAGCCGTAGCGCTGAAACAGCAGGTTGCGCTCACGCATCATTGCGATCAGAGCGGTGGCATCTTCGGCGCTCCGGGCCTGGTTGGCGATATCTGCTGAAAATAGTGGCAGCAGGCTCATATCCATCAGAAACTGCTGCAGGTCCGGCTCCAGCCCGATGAATACCTCCTCCAGCAGGTACTCGGCCAGCGCTGTCCGGCCCCGGAGGTCGTCAGAATCCTGCCCGGGACCGCTCAACCGGCCAGACAGCGCAGACAGTTGCAGCGCTGCCGGCCATCCTCCGGTTCGCTCGTGCAAGTGTGTGATGTCGGCATCCGAAATCTCTGGCTGCCGGCCCCGAATGAACTTGCGGGTGAGCTCCAGATCAAAACACAGATCGGCCGGGCCCAGTTTGAACATTCGATCCCGAGCCAGTAACTGCGCTGTCCGTATCGGTGGGTCGGTTCTGGAAAGGCACAGGATTCTGAGCAAACCCGGTGCAAAGTCGATAAACCGACGGACCTGTTCCAGCAAATCAGGCTGGTCGATCAGATGAAAATCATCGAGCACCAGATAGAGCCTGAGGGGTGCCTGCCAGGTACGCGCATAATCCGCCAGCCGGTTGACCAGCAAGGCGACCGGATCCACCACGGCGTTCGGCTCAAGGGCTGCCAATAGTGTGCTTTCCCGAATGGCAAAGCGTGTGTCCACCCGTGCCAGGGCACTGGCCACAGAGTTCCAGAACAGCGCCGGGGTGTTATCCCTCTGGTCCAGGCTGAACCAGGCGTGGACCGGTTTTCGCTCCTCCAACCACTGGCTGACCAGGGTGGTCTTGCCAAACCCGGCAGGTGCCGAAATCAACGTGAACGGAACGTCTTCCGCCCCGTCCAGCAGCTGTAACCGGGACATTTCGCTCAATAGTCTGGAGGACAGTGCCGGCCGGGACAGTTTGGTTTCGGCAACCATGGGGCTCATCGTCGGTGGTGGATGAGCTTCAGCATAGTCACAGGGTGGCGGCCCGACCAGAGTCATTCCCCCGTTCTGAGAGCCAGGTTCCGAAATCCTGCTCATGGCACTGGCAACAGGCCGGTTCCTTTGAGAAGGGTGGCAACCACCCGGGCACTGCTCATGTTCTTCGTGCAGACAAACCAGGGTGTTTCCCGTCCACGGTATCGGGACTTGTGATAGGCCAGGGGTGCAAATGCATACAGTCGATTGCCGTATCGATAGAGACCATGCTGAGCCCAGCGCAGGCCCTTGCGGTCGCCAGCCCACGGCCGTACTCCATGCAACGGGGCAATACCCAGAGACACCTCTGGCACGCCTTCATCCCGGAACTGGCTCATGGCCTGAAGCACAATATGATCCAGAACACCCAGGCGATTCATCTCCGGTGACGCTCTGAGGATATTGGCGCAGTAGCCCCCGATCCGCCCGTCATGAAACCAGGGATCAAAAAACACATAGCCAGCAAGCTGGCCATCAATATAGGCGTAGAATTTTCGTACGCCCCACTCATCGCCGAACACCGGCGGACGGGTCAGTAATCCCAGTTCCCGCTCCTTGACCGCTTTGCGCTCACGCCAGGCGTCGGAAACACCGGCCACCTGATGCCAGTCAACGTCCTGCCCCTCCTGCTCCCGCACTGTCACCGCACAGCGCCGGTGCAGGTTGCGGGCATGGCGAAGTTGTTTCATGGCCTTGCCCCGCAGGGAAAAGCCCGCCAGATCCACCGAAAACTCGGTGCCCATCATGGTGGCGTCGTAGCCCAGGGCCTTTAACGGCCTGAGCACCGAATCGTCGACACCCACATACATCGGCTGCCCGGGCAGATTACGTTCGAACGCGTGCAGAAGCTCCGTCATCGCCTGCTTCGGGCCAGTGGCCGGGTAGGCACCACGTTCACTCTCTGGCCAAACACCGATACCGGAACATAGGGCACCAGTCCCAGGCCTTGGCTGTAGTAATGGCGGCACGCGGGCTGCAGAGCAAAATAGCTGCTGGACTGACCACCATGCTTGCGAATCAGGAGCTCAGACGTTCGGGGATCACACTGGCCGACCTCCGGAATTCCGGGGCGCTCCAGCAGATCGACCGGGTGCCGGGCCAGCGTTACGGACAGATTGGAAGCAGGCATGGTAAATCCCTTTGTTGTTCTGATACCGCCATTGAGCAAAACTCTTGGCAGCATCCTAACGACAAGGGAGCGGCCGGCCATCCACCAAAGGGTTGAGCCGGGCCCGGGAAAAGCTCGACCAGATCACAGTTCGGGGCAATCTTCAGTTTTCCGGCTGGCCCTTCATAATCACCTCACCTTTGTGCCAGAGCCGCCATTCCCCGGGCTGATAGATATCCCAGGTTTCATCGGTGGTAAGCGGCTCAGTGACAATCACACTGACAATATCGTTGGGCGTGGTTTCAGCTTCAAAATCCACGGTTACATCGGTGTCTTTGAGCCGCGCCGGGCCGAAAGGTGCGCGGCGAGTGATGCTGGCCATCTTGGTGGTGCAGTAGGTGAACAGCCAGTCGCCGTTGCTCAGCAACAGGTTAAACACACCTTCGCGGGCGTAGGCTCTGGCGAGCGCTACCAGCGTCGCCACAATCTGGTCAGTGGTGTCGTCTCGCTGGCAATGGCTCCGGAGGTGGTTGAGCAGATCACAAAACAGCGCTTCGCTGTCGGTACTGCCAACCGGCTCATAGAATCCTTCTGGTGCCCTGAACCCGGACAGCTGCCCGTTATGGGCAAATACCCAGTAGCGCCCCCAAAGTTCCCGGATGAACGGATGGGTATTGGCCAGACAGATCTCGCCCACATTGGCCTGGCGGATATGGCAGATGGCCACTTCACTTTTAATCGGGTGGGTTTGCACGACCTGGGCAAGACGGGAACTGGCACTGGCATCAGAATCATGAAAGCAGCGAACACCCTTGCCTTCATAGAACGCCACGCCCCAGCCATCCTTGTGGGGTCCCGTTTCGCCACCACGTCGGGTCAGGCCGGTAAAGCTGAAACAGAGGTCCGTGGGGGTATTGGCGCTCATGGCCAGCAATTCACACATGGTCGATCGGTCCTTGGCGGAATAAGCTATCTGCCTAAGGATACCCGATTCAGCGGACACCTCCAGCCAACGTACCTGTGGCGCCAGAGGGCCGGGGAGGGTGGGCAGGAGCAACCCGGTTACGGCCCGCGCGTTTGCACCGATACAGATAGCGGTCTGCCACCGAGAACAGGGCTTCGGCCTCACGGCCGTGCTCCGGCCACTGGGCAATACCAAATGACGCCGTCACCCGGATACCCGCCTCACCGTAGCGAAGTTCACGACCCGCAATGCGGAGCCGGAGCTCTTCCATCAGTTCGAAGGCATCGTCCGGCCGAACATCCCGCAGAATCAGGCCAAACTCCTCACCACCTAGGCGCCCGACGAAGTCGGTCGTGCGCAAGCGCTCACTCAGGCACTGACTGATGTGGCGCAGCACATAGTCTCCTGCATCATGGCCCAGGGTATCGTTGACGCTCTTGAAGTGATCAATATCCATGATCACCAGCGCAAACGCGGTACTGCTGCGTTCACTCTCGGCAATCGTGCGCGCCAGCGTGGACTGGAAACTTGCCCGGTTGGCCAGGCCGGTCAGCGAATCTGTCTGGGCCACTTCGACCAGCCGCTGCTCTGCTTCCTCACGCCGGGCTTCGTACATGTGCATGAACATCTGCATCAGGCTGCCGCACAACACCATGTTGAGAAGATCAATCATGCCGTGAGCAGAGCCCACATCTTCTAGAAAGAAGTAGTACACCACACCGCCCAGCAACATGAACGGTACACTCAGGATCATACCTTCATGTTTGCCCAACAGCAGATAAGCCAGCACCGGCATCATCAACACCCAGACGAACGCGGCTACAGAGGCATCGGGTAACAGCATGATGACAATAAAAAACGAGAACAGGGCAACAAGATAGGCGTAAACCCACTGCTGCAGATGAGGCGTGGTTTTCAACCGGGCAGCACCGAAGAACACCAGTGCGCTGGCACTCAATTCAAGCGCCGCCACCCAGGCGTAGCCATTGAAGATCTGGAGGCAAGCAAACGCAACCAGAGCTGAACCCGTCACCAGGAACAGCAGGCGCGCGAGTGACCGACGATGATTATCCCTGAGACCCGAGCGACTCTGTTCCAGTGTCTTGCCCAGGTCCGGATGTTTTAAAATGTTCATGCTGACTCTTCCCTGGATCAGCCTCTGAGTATAGATGGGAAAACCTGACTGTAAAATAACCAACCCGTTTTTCCCGAACGATTCCCGAAACCGTCAGATATAAAGATTCTTACGGGAAAAACGTTCAACCAGCGGCTGGTATGCCGAACCCAGCAGTCGGTTGATGGCGTCAATACCCCACGCATCAGGGCCTACCAGTATGCGGGACTCGTTTTTCAGAATGCCTTTCACGATGATCTCCGCGGCTTTGTCCGGCGTCGTCATGGCCAGTTTGTCGAAGCCCTTGCGTTGCGCTTCGCCGTTCTCGGACTTGCCCATGCGGGCGGCGTTGGCGATGTTGGTGCGGATACCACCAGGGTGCACGCAGCTCACGCTCACCGGTTGGTTCTCCAGTTTCATCTCCTGCCGCAGTGACTCGGTAAACCCACGCACGGCAAACTTGGCCGCGTTATAGGCGCTCTGCTTGGGCACGCCAATCAGGCCGAAGACACTGGAAATATTCACCACATGGCCGTCCCCGGACGCAATCAGGTGTGGCAAGAATGCCCGGGTGCCGTGCGCCACACCCCAGAAGTCGATATCCATGACCCATTTGAAGTCGTCATCGGTCATCTCCCGCACGGTCGCCGACAGTGCGACACCGGCATTGTTGATCACCAGATTGACCTGACCAAAATCTGCCCGTACCTGCTCGGCATGAGCGTATATCGCATCACGGTCAGAGACGTCAAGGCGATAGGAGCGAACTTCGGCACCACCACACGCTGCAACGGTTTCTGCCAGCCCCGCTTCATTGACGTCAGACAGCGCCAGCCGGCAGCCTTTGGCGGCCAACACACTGGCAAGGGCCCGGCCGATTCCGGAACCGGCTCCGGTTACTACAGCCACTTTGTTCTTGAGATCCTTCATGATTACGACCCTCTGTCTTGTTTTTGCCACTGATGCAGGTACTTTAGTACTCCGGTACTGTAACAGTTAGGCTGCCATGCAAAATGGCATCACGTGCCCTCTGAAACGGGCGCTCCGGCCACTTGATTCAACAACGGGATAAAACTGACTATGGAATGGAGTCTTACCCACTTCTGGCTGATTCTGGCCCTGGCCCTCAGCCTGGCCGAACTCACCTCCGGCGTACTGCTGTTGCTAGCCCTCGGCGTGGCGGCCGCACTGACCGCACTGGTGGCGTCTCTCGGCGCATCTTTTGAATGGCAACTGGTAGCGACGGGGGTGTTCTGTCCGGCAGTCCTGAAGATGCCGTTCGGGACGCTCTGAGCCGGGACGGCCTGCGTGGTGGCATGGTGGCCTCAGCCGGCAACAGCTAAGCCATAAACCCGGTTACGGTGCTCGCTAGCCCAGCAAATGGTCCAGCGGGCGCTCGTAACTGGGTGCAAACACCTCCAGAAAGTACAGCACTTCCGGCAGTGCCTGCTGTTGCAGGCCATGGAGTATCTGCTCCGCCGCCGGCTCGAATTCCTTGTTGCCGGTCTGGATCTCGGCCCGGCATTTCAGCAGGGCCGACAGCCGGTCTGCTGCCTTGATCAGCTCTTTCTCCGCCTGGCCCAGCTGCGACTCCCGCACATAGGGAGCAAAATCCTCCCGCAAGTCATCGGGTAACAGCGCCAGCAGTTCCGCTTCGGCCTTGTGCTCGATATCCCCGAAGGCTTCCCGCATCACTTTCGAGTGGTACTTCACCGGGGTCGGCATATCACCGGTAATTACCTCGGTAGCATCGTGGTACAGCGCGGCAGCGGCGATGCGGTCGGCATTCACCGCCCCGTCAAAGTGCCGGTTGCGGATCAACGCCAGGGCGTGGGCGATGGTGGCCACTTCCCAGGAATGGGTGGCCACGTTTTCTTCGATGGCATTGCGCATCAGGCCCCAACGCTTGATCCAGCGCAGGCGCGACACATAGGCAAAGAAATGACTGGCAGCACGTGCCTTTAGACTGGCCATAAGCCTTCCTGATCCGGTGGTTGTTCAGCGTACATCCAGGTTGAACGGTACGGTCACCTGGCCCTGATCATCCACGGCCGCCTGCCGGGACGGCTCCAGGGTGAACAGTTGGTCAGAGGGCACACCATGGGTGTCCTGCAGCAGGCGGCGCACCGCCACCCCCCGGTCTGTGGCCAGTTTGCCCAGGGTCTCCGGCGGCAGCGACAGCTCACCATTGCGATAAGCTTGTTGCGCCTGCTCCCAGGCTTCACCGGTTACCGGTTCACCCCGGGCTTCACGCTCGGCCTTGAGCAGGGCCAGGCCATCGGCTTCGGTGGCTACGGCACCTCGGATGTTCAACAGCAGGTCCGGCCGGTCATTGAGGGCGCCGGCCAGGGCAGACAGCTTTTCCGCCTCGCCGCTGGCCAGTTGCACACTGCCCGGCACAAAGCTTACCTGTCCCAGTTCTTCGCTGCTGAAACCGGCCAGGTCCGCCAGGGAGCCGAGCATGCTGAACGGTGAGGCCGCCGCTTTCACCAAGAGGTTCACAAAGGCCCGCATGACAATCTGGCCCACACTGAATTGCGGGTCCGACAGGTCACCTTCAATGGGCAGGTCCACTTCAATCACGCCCTGGCGATCGGTCAGCAGGGCGAGCCCGAGCTTTACCGGGGCGTTGACCGCCTCTTCACTGGCCACTGCCTGGCCCAGTTCCATTCGGTCCAGCACCACCTGGTTCGAAGCTTTCAGCCGGGTTCCGATGAATTCGTAGTCCAGGTCCAGTTTCAGTTTGCCGCTGTCCACGCCGTAACCCAGAAAACGGCCAAAGTAGGGGGACAGTACCGGCAGGGCCAGGTCGTCCATATTCAGTTGCAGCTCGCTGGGGTCTTCCGTACCCAGGGCGCCCAGGGTGCCCTTGAAAGTGACCGGCGCCACGCCCGCCAGCCGGCCCTGCAAGTTCACCGAGCCCTGCTGGGGTGGCACGTTGCTGATGCCGGTTACGCTGCCGCTCAGGGTATCGAAGGTGGTGTTAAACACCGGCTCCATGGTGCGGTCGGTATAGGCTACGGAGCCTTCCTCCACCAGCAGCTCGCCAATGCGGAAGATAAAGTCTGGCTCGCCGGATTGTTCGGCTGCGCTGTCATCTTGCGCCGCGTCGGCTTGTTCCGTGCCGGCATCGGCGCCGGTTTTGACAATGCGCTCCACGTTATGGGCACCGCCGGTATCCCGCACCAGGTTAAAGGCCGGTTGTGCCAGGGTTACTGTGCCGATTTCCAGCCGGGCCGGGTTGACGTTGAATTCCACCGGCGCCAGTCGCAGCAACTGCCAGGACACCAGTTGCCCGTCCTGGTCTGCCAGCCGCAGGTCCAGGTCGGCAATTTGTGCGGTGCCGCTGAAGGTACCGGTCATGGGGTCATCCTGGCTGTCCAGGTCCAGGTTGCCGTCAAAGCCCAAGCGGCCTTCGTTTATCGCCAGGTTAGCGCCCAGCTGCAGATAGGGTTCTACCGCAGCCAGCGCGATGTCTGTGCCGGCCAGGGCCCCTTCAAAATTGAACGGTGCGGGTGTCACCTGGCCGTCTGCCCGCAGGCTGCCACCGCTGGCCAGTCCCGCCGACAGGCTGTAGGGCACAGGCTCATCCATCTGCTGGGACAGCCCGCCCAGAGTGACCGCCAGGTCAGTCAGGGTCAGTTCCGCCGGGGTTTCCGGAACCCGGTCACGCCACCGGACGCCACCTTCGGTCAGTTCCACACCCTCAACAGACCAGCGGAAAGCCGGAGCGGAGCTTGCGGGTTCTTCCCCGGCGGCCTCCGCCGCTTGCTCACCGGCCGGCAGCGAGGTTACCCAGTCGACCATACCTTCGGCATCACGGCTGGCGGCCACGAACGGTGCCTCGATGGTCACCATGCCCACAGAAGCTTCCCGGGCGGTGAGGTCAAAGCCAATGTCATTCACGGTCAGGGCCCGGGTTGTGAGCGCCGGCTCTTCGTCACCTTCGTTCAGGGCCAGGGCCAGGTCACGGATCGACAGCTTGCCACCGGAGGTAATCAGTTCAAACTGGTCACCACCGGCCAGCTGGTAGCGGGATTCCACGGTGACGGCACCGTCCCGAAGCTGCCAGGGCAGGTAGGGCGCCAGGAAGTGGGCAAGGGTGTCGTGGCGTATGTCGGAAACCTTCAGCCGACCCTGCGAATACAGCGGCGTTACGCTCAGGTCGCCCTGCCAGTCGATGTGCTGGTCCCCGATGGCGGCGGTGACAGAGTACTGGCTGTCAGACTCTTCCCTCTGCCAGGTGGCCAGGTCGTTCAGGGCAAGATCCAGCGGTTCGATGAGGAATTCGGCCGCTTCCGGCTGGGAGAAATCCCGGAACAGCAGCTGGCCACCTTCAATGGCGATCTGCCGGAAAAACAGCCTGGGTGGTTCTGAAGGCGCTGGCGGCTCCTGAACCGGCTCAGGTTCGCTGGCAGGCGGGTTGGCGTTTTGCCAGTCCCGGGCGTAGTTCACCGAGTAGTCTTCCAGCAGATCCAGGCGGATATCCGGTTCGGTCAGGCGGATTTCCTCGAAGCCGATAATGCCCCGCACCAGCTGGAGGAAACTCACATCCACCCGCAGCTTCTCGAAGGCCGTGACCGGTTCGTCTGCCTGGTCACGGGCGGCAAAGCCTTCGGCTTCCATGCTCAGGGCAAACGGATTAACCCGGATGCTTTCCACCTGCGCCTGCCAGCCCATACGCTGTTCCAGCTGTTCGGGCAGGGCTTTTTCCAGCCACCAGGGCAGCAACAGGAACCCCGCCAGTGCGTACAACCCCACCAATACCGCCAGCACGATGACACTATTTCGCGCCAGATGACGTTCTGCCTTTTGCTCGGCCACAGACCACTCCCTCTGAAACAGCACTGAAATTCCGGATACTCCTTCAAGCATACCGCCGGGCGCCAGTCTTTGTCAGCCAGACCTGACAGCCGGCACTGAACCCGATATCCTCGCAAGACGTAACACTCCCTGTGCAACCCAACGGAGAGAGCAGTATGGACATCGGCGATATGCGTCGGGATTTTGAAAGTGAAGGGCTGGATCGCGAACACCTGAACGACGACCCGGTTTTGCAGTTCCAGGCCTGGTTTGAAGATGCCCGCACCGCCGGCATTCTTGAGCCCAACGCCATGTCGCTGGCCACTGCCGGTACCGACCAGATGCCGGACCTGCGCACCGTGCTGCTGAAATACTTCGATAACCGGGGCTTTGTGTTCTACACCAATTACGGCAGCCGCAAGGCGCTGGAGCTGGAGCAGAACCCCAAGGCAGCGCTGCTGTTTCCCTGGATCGGCCTGAACCGTCAGGTACGTGTTCAGGGGCCGGTGGAAAAGGTCAGCAAGTCGGAATCCCTGAAATACTTCGCCTCCCGGCCACGGGGCAGCCAGATTGGCGCCTGGGTATCGGAGCAGAGCAAGGCGATTACTTCCCGGGGCCTGCTGGAACAGAAAGTGGCGGAGATGAAACGCAAGTTCAGCTCCGGCGAAATTCCCCTGCCCAGTTTATGGGGCGGTTACCGGGTGGTTCCCGAGCGGATTGAATTCTGGCAGGGGCGGCCAAGCCGGCTGCACGATCGCTTCGAATACGTGAGAGAGGGTGATGGCTGGACCATCCAACGCCTGCAGCCCTGACCGGCCCCAGATCTGGCTGTGTCACCAGATCCAGCGGGACCTGCCCGCACCGCCGGAGTGGATGACCCGTTTTGAGGCCGACACCATGGCCCGGCTAGAGGGTGTCCGCAGGCGGGAATTCCTGGCCAGCCGCTGGCTGATGCGGCAGGGTATCAGCCAGGCCAGCGGCACGGCTCCCGAGCACTGCCAGCCCGTGGACGGACGCCCGGTGGCGACCGTTTCTCCCCCGCACTGGTGCCTCAGCCTCAGCCACAGCCGGGAGCTGGCGGCCGTGGCCACGGCTGGCCGGCCACTGGGCATTGATATCGAACCGGGCCAGCGCAAGCCGGACTGGACCGGCGTGGCCAGGCGCTGGTTTTCGCCGGTGGAGCAGGAGTGGCTGTTCCGGGCCGATGATCCTTTTTCTTTCCTGCAGGTCTGGACTCTCAAGGAAGCCTGGCTGAAAGCCACAGGGCGGGGCATTGCCGGCAACCTGCAAACCCTGGAAGTACGCAAGAACTTCGAACTCTACGGCGACCAGCCTGATGGCCTCTGGCAGGCCAGCTGTTTCTATGCCGAAGGCTTTGTGATTACTCTGGTGCACCAGGCGTCCACCGATGGCAACCGCACGCTGTGGCCGGACATCACCCTGCTGGAGCCGCCGGCGGACGACTTTGCACTGACCCCGGCGCGGCCAACAGACACCAGTTGGGAACCCCTGTTCCAACGCATAATCCGCGCCAGGCGCTGACCCGGAGGCCCAATGAGCACAACCCGCGAACGCTGCCCCTGGTGCGGAACCGACCCGCTCTATGTGCACTACCACGACACCGTCTGGGGTCGCCCGGAATATGATGACCAGGCGCTGTTCGAAAAGCTGTGCCTGGACGGCCAACAGGCCGGCCTGAGCTGGATCACCATTCTGCGCAAGCAGGAAAGCTACCGCGCCGCCTTCGCCGGCTTTGATCCGGAACAGATCGTGCGCTTCACCGAGCAGGACCGGGCCCGGCTGCTGGAGAACCCCGGTATTATCCGCAACCGCCTGAAAGTGCAGTCCATTATCCGCAATGCCCGCAGCTACCTGGCGCTGAAGGAGCAAGGCATCGGCTTTGCCGATTTTCTCTGGCAGTTCGTGGAGCACCAACCCCGGCAAAACCACTGGCAAACCATCGAACAGGTACCGGCCACCACCGCAGAATCCGAGGCCATGTCCCGGGCCCTGAAAAAAGCCGGTTTCAATTTTGTCGGCCCAACCATCGTGTACGCCTTTATGCAGGCTACCGGTATGGTGAACGATCACCTGGTCACCTGCCCGGCCCATCGGGAATGTCTCGAACTGGCCCGATGATCCCGACGGGCATGGCAAGCGTAAATCTCCCTGTATCGCAATTCAGGGAGCTATACCGTGCGAATAATTCTCAATGAACTGAAACCGAGGCAGCGGTCGTGATCGCCGTTGCCCGCCTTGCCATTCTGGTCGGCATTGCCGGCCTGGTTCCGTTTATCGCAGGGGTTGTCGGCCTGTTTGCCTTGCCCGCCAACAGTGTCGCTATTCTCGGTTGGTTCTATCTTTACAGCGCCGGGATACTTGCCTTTATGGGAGGCATTTACTGGACCATGGCGTTGCAGCTGGAGAACCGCTCCTACCCGCAATCGCCACTGGTAACCATGTTGCTAAGCCAGGTCTTCTTTGTGGGCGCGGGGCTGGGACTGTTGTTGCACACACCCCAGAAAATCCTGCTCTACACCGTGGCCTTCGCCTTACTGTATTTGGTGGATGCGCGCTGGATGCGCCAGTACTGGCCGGCCTGGTACCTGAAATTGCGACTGCTGCTGACGGTGGTGGTATTGCTCTGCCAACTGACGGTCGGCGCCTGGTTCTGGCTGTTGCACGGCGGCTGAAGGGAAAGAAAACGGGGGAAGGAAAGGTGATCGGCCACGCCCGGCCATAATAACTCGCCAGAGGCGAGACGGCCGACCGGGCGCCCGATCAGGAGGCAAGACGTCCTCCATCACCCGCAAGCGAAGCGACCGGTTCCGCTTGCGGGCAATTCTTCAGGCGGTGGTTGCCGCCACGATAGCGTATTCGTGGTTGTGGGGCTCGATGAGCGCTCCGTGCAGGGCCACAATCGCCTGGTTGTAATGGTCTTCGTCAATCACGAACTGGATATCCACCTGGCGCATGCACTGGTGAATGGCCAGCACGCTGATTTCCTTGTCTGCCAGCGCCTTCACAGAGCGGGCCAGGATGCCGGGCACCTTCATGTCGCTGCCACAGGCTGACACCAGGGCCACCTTGCGGGTGCTGACTTCGGCATTCGGAAACTCTTCTTCCAGCGCCTTGACCACTCGCTTCACATGCTTGAGCGTCGTGCCCACATAGTGAGTGATGGTGTTGGCGTTGGTGTCCTTCGACATGAAGCGCACCTTGAAGCGGGTCAGCACGTCCAGGATCTTGCGATCCGAGCCGGGCTCGCCCTGCATGTCCTGGTCGAACACTTCGATGGCAAACACACCCTTGGCGCCGGCAATGATTTCCACCTGTGGTTTCTCGCTGATGTAATCACCGGTAATCAGGGTGCCGGTATGCTCCGGCTCGAAGGTGTTCATCACCCGCAGCGGAATCTCGTTCTGGCGCAAGCCCTTACCGGCCCGGGGGTGGATGGCTTCCATACCCAGGTTGGCCAGCTGGTCCGCCACGTCGTAGTTGGTACGACCCAGGGGAACTACCTTGTCTTCACCCACCACTTTCGGGTCGGCGGAGCTCAGGTGATATTCCTTGTGGATGATGGCTTCGCGAGCTTTAGTCATCACAGCCACCCGGCTGAATGTCATCTCGCTGTAGCCACGATCGAAGGTGCGCATCAGACCTTCCTTGCACTGGGCGTAGCCGGTCACAATCGGCAGCTCGCGGCTCAGGTCGATGCTGTCGAACGCCTGCTTCAGCTTTTCATCCAGCGGCAGCAGCTCGGCATCGCGCCAGCCGGTCAGGTCGACAAAGCGGGCATTAATGCCTTCCTGCTGCAGCTTCAGGGTGGTGTTGAACGCACTGTGCGCTTCACCGATACCCGCCAGCATTTCCCGGACAGTCAGCAGGTGCTCTTCAAGCTGGAACTGGCCGTAGGAACACAGGCGCTGCAGGTCGATCAGGCAGCCGCGAACACCTTCAATACGGTCGGTAATGAACTGGTCGGCCTGCTGCTTGAGCATCGGGTCTCTGAACAGCTCGCCGTTGATGTCGGTCAGCAACTGGATCAGCTTGGTGAGGTCGTCACCCCAGGCCCAGTCCGATTCGGCATCGGCAAACAGGGCGTAAACGCCCGGCTCGCCGGTTTTCTTGTGTTCCAGCAATTCGTTGGTTACGCCGCCATAGGCTGAAACCACGAAAATCCGCTGGTAGAGGTCGCTCTTCTTGCGCTTGCCAATAATGATATTGTCGCGCACGGCCTCGTAATTACTCATTGATGTACCGCCAATTTTCTCGACGGTGTGCTGTGCCGTAGTCATATCCTTGCCTTCGTAATCTGCGTTTTGGAAAGGTGGGGGAAACGGGCGTCTTACGACGCCTCGTTCACACCTTCCTGCATGATCTCGTCAACAGACTCGCCCAGCAGTTTCGCGCCCAGACGCAGGTCATCTTCGCTGGTGGTCAGCGGCATCAGGCACTTGATCACTTCATCGTTCGGGCCACTGGTCTCGATGATCAGGCCCTTCTCGAAGCAGCGCTTGGTGATCGGACCGGTCACGTCTGCATGCTTGGCTTCGATACCACGCATCAGGCCACGGCCTTTCATCGAGAACTCACCCGGGTACTTGTCGCAGATCGCCTGCAGGGCATCGCCCAGCACCTTGGTCTTGGCCTTCACTTCGTTGGCGAAGGCATCGTCTTTCCAGTAGGTTTCAACGGCAGCGCGGGCCGTTACGAACGCCATGTTGTTACCACGGAAAGTACCGTTGTGCTCACCGGATTCCCACACGTCCAGCTCCGGCTTGAACAGCACCAGCGCCATCGGCAGGCCGTAGCCACTCAAGGACTTGGATACCGTCACGATGTCCGGCTTGATGCCAGCAAATTCAAAGCTGAAGAACTCGCCGGTCCGGCCGTTACCCGCCTGGATGTCATCCACAATCAGCAGGATGTCGTGCTTCTTGCACAGCTCGGACAAGCCTTTCAGCCATTCAGCGCGGGCCGCATTCAGACCGCCTTCACCCTGAACGGCCTCAACGATAGCCGCCGCCGGCTTTTCAACACCGGAGGAGCTGTCAGACAGCACCTTGTCCATGATGTCCAGGGTGTCTACGTCTTCACCCAGGTAGCCGTCGTAGAACATGAAGTCCACGTGGCCCAGGGGTACGCCTACACCACCACGGTGATGTTCGTTACCGGTGGCGGCAACGGCACCGGCCGTTACGCCGTGGAAACCGTTAGTGAAAGAAATGATGTTGGTACGGCCTTTCACCTTCCGGGCCAGCTTCATGGCCGCTTCCACACAGTTGGTACCGGTGGGGCCGGTGAACTGCATCTTGTAGTTCAGGCCACGGGGATCAAGGATGTACTTCTTGTACGATTCCATGAAGTCGTGCTTGGCGGTGGTGAACAGGTCCAGGCCCTGGCTCACACCGTCTGCCTCGATGTACTCGAGCAGTGCTTTCTTCAGGACATCGTTGTTGTGGCCGTAGTTCAGGGAACCGGCACCGGCCAGGAAGTCCAGGTACTGTTTGCCGTCTTCGGTGTACAGGTGCGCGTTCTTGGCACGGTTGAAAATCACCGGAAAGGCACGGGAATAAACACGAACTTCGGATTCAGTAGACTTAAAAATTTCCATTGTCTTGCCTCTTAGCATGTCAGGTTCGAGGTAAATGCGCGGTGGCCTGCTGGTAAAACGTGTCGGTCGCAACAGGCCCGCCGTGCGTTGATGTCAGCCATCTGGCAGGCCCACCTCGGGTGGCCTGCCGGCTGTTCAGATTCGCAGTCAGCGATTCACATACCGTGAATCAGGGCTCTCAGACAGGCTTCGTGAAAGGCCCGATGCGCAGCAGGAACTCAGAATCGTGCTTGCCGCCAAAGTGGGTCTCTTTCTCGAAGTGCTCGTGATAGGTGAGCTCGGCTCCCAGATCACGGGCAAATGAGCGGAACAGCGCCCAGGAAGCCTCGTTGTCTTCGGTAATCGTGGTTTCCAGGTGCGTGACGTTCTTGCACGCGTCCCGACCTACGATTTCCTTAAGCATCCGCTTGGCGAGGCCCTGGCCACGACCTTTCTCGTGTACCGCCACCTGCCAGACAAACACGGTCTCGGGCTGTTGGGGAGGGATGTATCCGGAGATAAAGCCGACCAGATCGCCGTCCTTCTCCGCCGCCACGCCGGTCTCGGCAAAGTGGCTGCACTGCAACAGGTTGCAGTAAATCGAGTTGGGGTCCAGCGGCGGACATTCCGCAACCAGCTGGTGGAGCCTGAAGCCATCATCCTTGGTAGGTTTGCGCAAGGTGATGGCGGTGGTATTCGATCCTTCTGATGTCATAACGTGATCAATTCGCTTCGAAAGTTAGAGTTGAATTATATAGACCACAAAATATATTTCAAGTCGACCCTCTCTGGCTACCGCCCTCCCTGACACTGCAAGGTACCAATAGCCCCTTGGCCAAATTCTTTTAACCTGATGTTTTTTATGGATTACTTTGACAATTTACCGTAAAACCCCGAATGAGCACCCACCCAAAGCTAAAGAGCCGAAACCAAATTGTTTAGGCCTCCAAACATCAGCACCGTTAACCGGCAATACGGTTAACCTGTTCGATGAACGACGGCGTCAGCACGTCTACCACCGGGCGATCCCCTTCCGGGCCCGCCACCGCGGGCGCATCCTGCTCGGTCATGACAATCACCGGCTGATCAGACCACTGCAGCAACTGCAGTTCGCCATCGGTTGTTTCCACCAGGGCCGAGCAGTGCTCAACCCAGTCACCATCATTGCAGTATAGACCGTCCTCGCCACGCAAGAAGCCGGCAGAGTGAATATGTCCGCAAATAAAACCATCGAAATCTCCCTTCTCGGCGGCCGTCAGTGCTGCCAATTCAAACCGGCGAATAAAGGTTCTGGCCTTACCTATGCGGCTTTTGATCCAGGCCGCCAGCGACCAGTAGGGCTTGCCCTGCAAACGGCGCAGGGCGTTGAACCAGCGGTTCAACCGCAGCAGCAGGCCGTGGGCATGGTCACCCACCAGCAACATCAGGGGGCTGCATCGCACCACCTGGTCGAACTGGTCACCGTGGCATACCAGAAAACGGCGGCCATCCGCGGTGGTATGCACGGCCTTGTAGAGAAGCTCGACACCGGAGAGGGTCTGGCCACAGAAGCGGCGGAAGAATTCATCGTGGTTACCGGGCACATAGACAACGCGGGTGCCGGTGGCGGCCAGCTCCAACAGTTTGTGAACAACCTGCCGATGGCTTTCCGGAAAGTGGGCCCGGCGCTGCATGGCAATCAGGTCGACGATGTCGCCTACCAGGTACAGGGTGTCGCACCGGATGGTATTGAGGAAATCCAGCAGTTGCCCGGCCTGGCAATCCGCTGTGCCAAGATGGACATCCGAGATGAAGACGCTGCGATAATTGCCCATGGTGCCTCCTGCATTGTCAGGCCAGCCGTCAGAGTGCAGGAAAAACTCTGACAAGGCCGGGTGACACGCAGGTGACAACCACGAGACAGTTAGATGAAGACAGGCGCGGAGCCGCTGCAGCCCCGCACCGTCAGAACCCGCTCAGCGCAGATCCGGATTGAGGGTGTAGGTACCGGTTACCCGGGCACTGGCCAGCACATGCCCGGCCATGGCCTGGCGCACGTCGTTGCCGTCAAATTCGCCATCCAGACCCAGCGTTTCCACATCCAGCGCATGCACTTCGTAGTGGTAATGGTGGATGATCTCGTCGTTCCAGGGCGGGCAAGGGCCGTCGTAACCGGCGTAGGTGCCGGCCATGTCCGGATTGCCGGCCAGGAACTGGGTGTAGTTATTCACACCGCGCACCCCGATCGGGCCGGGGCCGTGATCCTTGCCCTTGGGGCTGACGCCGTCACTGTCCTCACCTTCCGGGATGCGAGCAACGCTGGCCGGGATGTCCACCAGCAGCCAGTGGAAGAAGTCTACCCGGGGCAGGTCGGCCGCTACGGTCTTGCCTTCCTGGTTCACATCGTCGGCCACGCTGGGCACATCCGGGTCAAACATCACTACCACAAAGCTTTTGGTGCCCTCCGGCGCGCCTTCCCACACCAGTTCCGGGCTCCGGTTGGGGCCAAAACTCATGTGGTCCTGTTCACTGAATACACCAAACGCGAACTTTTCGGGAATCGGCTGGCCGTCCGCAATGCCTTTGACTTCCAGTTTCACAGTGGTTCTCCTGTTAGCAGGGTTATGCTCCAAGCCTCTGTGGGCGTTTACCCTAAAGTGCCGCATGGCAACGGATTAATCAATCGCGACCAGGCCCAACGAGGCAGCTGAAAGCCACTTTCGTTGAATTGTCATGCCGGAAATACGACGTTAGTATTAGCCGCCTCCAGTCAGGGACTGGACAAAGTCAGTGAGGACAGCCAAGCGTTTTTCGCCGAAAGAGCGCTTGGCTCTCTTCACTTCAAGGCGATCGTTATGGAAAACCTGCACCACATCGTAGTTGTCGGCGGTGGCGCCGGCGGCCTGGAACTGGTCACCCGGCTGGGCAACAAACTGGGCAAGAAACACAAAGCCCGCATTTCCCTGGTCGATGCCGGCCTGACCCACGTCTGGAAACCCCTGCTGCACGAGGTCGCGTCCGGTTCCCTCGACGCCAGCGCCAACGAAATCAACTACCGCGCCCACGCCCGCAAGCACCATTACGAATTCCAGCTTGGCCGGATGAGCGGGCTCGACCGCTCAGCGAAGGAAATCGTCATTGCCGCCTTCCACGATGACGAAGGCAATGAAGTGGTGCCCGAACGCCGCATCCGGTACGACACCCTGGTGATTGCGGTAGGCAGCACTGCGAACGATTTCGGCACTCCGGGTGCCCAGGAACACTGTCTTTTCCTGGACAGCCTGCGCCAGGCACGGCGGTTCCATAACCTGATGCTCAATGCCTTCCTGCGCAAGAATCATGAAGCCCTGCAGGGCAAGCCCCACAGCCTCAACATCAGCATCATCGGGGCGGGCGCCACGGGTGTGGAACTGGCCGCGGAGCTGCGGCTGGCCTCCCGGGAACTGCCGGTATACGGCATGAACCACCTGAAGTCGTCAGACGTTTCCATCAGTGTGATCGAAGCGGCCGACCGCATTCTGCCGGCGCTGCCTGGCCGGCTGTCTGCCGCCGCAACCCGGGAACTGCAGCGCCAGAAAGTGCAGGTATTGACCGGCCAGCCGGTCAGCGAAGTACGGGAGAACAGCCTGGTGATGAAAGACGGCACCGAACTGCCGTCCGAGATGACCATCTGGGCCGCCGGCATCAAGGCTCCGGGTTTTCTGGCCGACCTGGACGGGCTGGAGGCCAACCGCGGCAACCAGCTGATGGTAGAACAGACCCTGAAAACTACCCGGGACGACCACATCTTCGCCTTCGGTGATTGCGCCGCCTGCCCGCAACCGGATTCTGACCGGCCGGTACCTCCACGGGCCCAGGCCGCCCACCAGCAGGCAGATACCCTGTTCGAAACCCTGTGTAACCGGCTTGAAGGCAAGGAAGCGGTACCCTTTGTCTATAACGACCACGGCTCACTGATCAACTTCAGCAAATACACCACCGTTGGCAACCTGATGGGCAACCTGTCTGGCCGCAGCATGTACATTGAAGGCAAGGTGGCCAGGCTGTTTTACGTGTCCCTGTACCGGATGCACCAGGTCGCGCTGCACGGGTTTGTGCGTACGGGCATTATCTGGCTCATGGACAAGATCAGCCGGGCCATGCACCCGAGATTGAAGCTGCACTGAGGGAAACTGCCGGACTGGAGCGGGCGATGGGAATCGAACCCACGCCACCAGGCTGGGAACCTGAAGCTCTACCATTGAGCTACGCCTGCCGGCATAATGGCTGTTCAAGCAATATAAGCCCGCCGCCATGGCCGGGCAAGCCCCTTTAGTTGGAGTCTGATGGATCCCACCTTCACCCTGATCGGCGCCCTGATGCTGGTTTTCAGCATCGTGCTCAGCCCCCTTTCCAGCCGCGTTGGCATGCCTGTGCTACTGGTCTTCCTGGTGGTAGGCATGCTGATGGGCGAGGACGGGCCCGGGGGTATCGAGTTCGATAATGTGGAACTCGCCTTCCTGATCGCCAACCTGGCTCTGGGCGTTATCCTGCTCGACGGCGGTATGCGTACCCGCGTGGATACCTTCCGGGTTGGCCTGAAACCCGCCATAATGCTGGCCACCGTGGGTGTCGCCCTGACGGCGGGCGGAGCGGCAATCGTTGCCTGGTGGGTGTTCGACCTGCACTGGCTGATCGCCTTGCTGATCGGCGCGATTATCTCCTCCACCGATGCCGCTGCGGTTTTCTCCCTGCTTCAGGGCCGTGGGCTGCATCTGAACGAACGGGTCAGCGCCACTCTGGAAATCGAATCGGGCAGCAACGACCCGATGGCTATTTTCCTGACCCTGATGCTGGTTACCCTGATCAGCCAGCACCAGGACGGCGCCTTTGCCTCTGGCCTGCTGATGCTGGTCCAGCAATTCGGTATCGGCGCGCCAGCGGGCATTCTGGGTGGCTTTGCCATCGTCGCCCTGACCAACCGGATGCGCCTGACGCCCGCTCTCTACCCCCTGTTAGTGGCCGCAGCCGGCATCGCCGTGTTTTCTGCCACCAACGCCATTGGCGGTAGCGGTTTTCTCGCCATATATCTGAGTGGCGTGGTGATCGGTAATCGCCACGTGCGAATGATGCCCATGATCCTGCAGGTACACGATGGCCTGGCCTGGCTGGCCCAGCTGTGTCTGTTCCTGATGCTGGGGCTGCTGGTGAGCCCGTCTGACCTGGTACCCCTGGCTGGGGGCGGCCTGATTCTGGCCTTTACACTGATCTTCGTGATTCGCCCGCTGACGGTTCTGCTGACGCTCTGGCCCTTCGGCTTCAACCGCCGGGAACTGGGCTTTATCAGCTGGGTGGGCCTGCGGGGCGCGGTACCAATTGTCCTGGCCCTGTTCCCGATCATCGCCGGTCTGCCAGGTGCCCAGCTGGTGTTCCATGCCGCGTTCTTCATCGTGCTTGTGTCGCTTGTGGTACAGGGCACAACCATGGCGCCGCTGGCCCGCAAACTGAAGCTGGAAGTTCCAGCCGACGAAGACCCTTACCGGCGCCTGCCCCTGGATGCCCCCGCGGCGGGCGACCACGAGCTGATGCTGTTCCCGCTCCGGGGCCAGAACTGGGAATCACCGAAACGCCTCGGGCAGTTGCGGCTGCCGGACAACACCGCCGTTGCCGGGGTCTTCCGGGATCGCCAGTGCCTGCAGCCTACCAAGGACCTGGAAGTGTCGACCGGAGATGTGGTCGCCATGTTCGCCACACCTGCGGTACTTCCGGAACTTGGCAAGGCCCTGAGTGGCCGACAGGCACCGAAGCACCTGGCCGAGCGTGCCTTCTTCGGTGACTTCGTGCTCAATGGCGGCGCCTTGCTGGGGGATGTAGAGCAGGTGTACGGCATCGAATTCGATGAATTGCCACCGGATCTTTCGCTCGCAGAATGCTTTGCCAAGCGCACCAAGGGCCACCCGGTAGTGGGCGACAAGGTCATTCTGGGCCCGGTCACCCTGGTAGCCCGTGCCACCGAGGCAGACCGGGTAACCAAGGTGGGCCTGAAGATGGACGCAACATAAAATGTAACAAAACCCCTTATCAATCTGCCTGCCCGCTGTGTTATAAACTGCATGAACAAAGTTTAACCATTGGATATCCATCGCCGGCGCCATGATTTTTCGAGCTTTTCTGATCGTTTTTGTAGCACTCCTTACCCCCTTTGCCGGGGCTACCGAGCTGTTAGCCCGGTCCGACACCCGGATGACTCCGGCTATCCCGGAACCCGAGCTGGCTGACCACTTCGAAATTACCCAGGTGGTAGTGAATAAAGGCGAGCGCCGCCTGCACCTGCTCAGTGGCGATCGCAAGGTGCGCAGTTACCGGATTTCCCTGGGCGACAACCCGGTCGGCCACAAGCTTTATGAAGGCGACTCACGCACTCCGGAAGGCGACTACACCCTTGACTGGCGCAACCCGGAGAGCGATTTCTACAAATCCATCCACATCTCCTATCCGAGCCCGAAAGACCGGGAGCTGGCACAAGCCTGGGGGCTCGACCCGGGTGGCAGTATCATGATTCACGGCCTTCCCAACGATGTCGGCGACATGGCCTTTGCCTATGTGGGGCTGGACTGGACAGAGGGCTGCATTGCCGTGACCAATGAAGAGATGGATGAGATCTGGGCCCTGGTCAACGACGGCACCCCCATCCGGATCATGCCCTGACCCCGGTACGTTTATGACACGCCGATTAAGTTGTTGTCATAAGCTAAGAATTTTTACCTATCCTCAGTTAACATTTTGCTTCATAGTGTTTTACACTGTTTAACGACTCCGGTAGTCACTGCCTATCGGGCATAGCTGACAGGAAGTCGTCTATACTGACTTCTGGATCACAGGAAATAAAACGACCAATAAGGGGATTTACCATGCGTAAACTGACGATCGCTGGGCTTGCACTGGCCACTGCTCTGACTGCAGGTTGTGCCACCACTGACCAGGCTACTATCGACGAAGCCAATGCAACTGCAAGCTCCGCTGAGCAGACTGCCAACAACGCTCTGAACACTGCTAACAGCGCTGCAAGCGATGCTCGCACTGCTCAGCAGACTGCTGAAGAAGCCCTGGCTGCTGCCCGCGCTGCTCAGAAGTCCGCTGACGAAGCGAACGAGCGCGCCAAGCGTATGCTGGAGCGTGCCAGCCAGAAGTAAGGCTGACGCAAAGCAGAAAAAGGCCGGTTCAACCGGCCTTTTTTGTGGGCGTTTGAAAAGCCGGGGAGTTACTGATCCAGCTTGTCAGGTGCCTTGTTTCCGGACTGATTGTCCAGAAAGTTCTTGATCATATCCATCGGCAGCGGGAACACGATGGTAGACGAGTTGTTATTGCTCATATCCGCCAGCGTTTGCAGGTAGCGCAGCTGCATGGCCCCGGAGTTGGCCGACATCACTTCTGCCGCCTCCACCAGTTTCTTTGAAGCCTGCAATTCACCTTCGGCGTGGATAACCTTGGCCCGCCGCTCCCGCTCAGCCTCGGCCTGCCGGGCGATGGCGCGTATCATCGATTCGTTCAGGTCTACGTGTTTGATTTCCACGTTGGCCACCTTGATACCCCACTCCTCGGTCTGGGCATCGATGATCTCCTGGATGTCCGCATTCAGCTTGTCACGTTCTGACAACATCTCGTCCAGGTCGTGTTTACCCAGCACCGAACGCAGGGTGGTCTGGGCCAGCTGGCTGGTCGCCGCGCCATAGTTTTCCACCCGGATAATCGCCTTTTCCGGATCCACTACCCGGAAATACAGCACGGCGTTCACCCGCACGGTCACGTTATCTTTGGAGATCACATCCTGGCTGGGCACGTCCAGCGTGATCACCCGCAGGTCTACCCGAACGATCTGCTGGATACCGGGAATCACGATAATCAGGCCCGGCCCTTTCACGCCCTGGAAGCGCCCCAGGAAGAACACCACGCCACGCTCGTACTCGGGCAGGATCTTGATCGCTGACCCGAGGATCAGCAACAGCACCACGGTGGGTGCGAGATAGGGAATGAAATCACCCAGATTCATACGGCCTCCTTGTATTGCCTGTGATTGTTCTACCTTGCGTCAGACCCGGGCTCTACCTGCAGGGTCAGCCCGTCGATGCCGGTTACCCTGACTTCCATGCCGTCCGTAATGGCCGAGCCGCTGCGGGCATTCCAGCGCTCGCCACTGACCCGCACATGGCCAAGGAACTGGTCATGCTCCGGCTTGAAATCGTCCAGCGCCAGGCCATGCTCATGGACAATCTGCTCGCTGCCGCTGACCGGGTGCCGGCGCCGCAGGCCGATAAAGCGGGTGACTGTCCACAGCATAAAGCCGCCAGCCACCACCGCTGTTCCTCCAATGGTGGGCAGGGAAATCTGCCGGTGGCTGCCATCCATCAGGATCACCGAACCGGTCACAAAGGCGACAATGCCGCCAATACCCAGTATCCCGAAGCTGGGCACAAAGGCTTCCCCCACAATAAATGCCAACCCCAGCATAATCAGCGCCAGGCCGGCGTAATTCACCGACAGTACCTGGAAGGCAAACAGTGCCAGCACCAGGCTGATGGCGCCGATCACGCCCGGCACCACGGCCCCCGGGTTCGCCAGCTCAAAAATAATGCCGTAGAAGCCGATGATCATCAGGAAGTAAGCCACGTTGGGATCGGTGATCACCGACAACAGGCGGGTGCGCCAGTCCGGCTTGGCCCGAACCAGTTGCAGCCCGGCGGTTTCAAGGGTGCGCGGGCCAGAGGCCATCTGCACGGTGCGACCGTCAACGGCGGACAACAGTCCTGCCAGGTCCGGAGCCACCACATCGATCACGTTGAGCTCAAGCGCCTCACTGGACCCCAGGTTTACCGCCTCGCGCACAGCCTCTTCCGCCCAGTCACCGTTGCGGCCGTGGCGTTCGGCCAGGCCACGGATATAGCTGACGGCATCCTCCAGCACCTTGCGTTCCATAGCGGTGTCACCACGGCGTTTTTCCGGTTCAGCGCTGGTGTCTTCGGTTTCGCCGGCGTCTTCAGGTGCGTTGTCTGCAGGGGAAGGAGATTCTGGTTCCGGAGAGCCGGGCAGGCCGCCCATCTGTACCGGCGTGGCAGAGCCCAGGTTGGTGGCCGGGGCCATGGCCGCGATATGACTGCCGTAGAGGATATAGGTACCGGCACTGGCTGCGCGGGCGCCCTGGGGCGAAACGTAGGTGGCAACGGGTATGTCGGAGGCAAGGATGGCCTTGATGATTTCCCGCATGGAGTCCATCAGGCCACCCGGAGTGTCCAGCTCCAGGATGACCAGCCCGGCATTATCCTGTTCGGCCCGGCGAAGACCCCGAGTTACGTAATCCATGGTGGCGGGGCCAATGGCACCTTCCACGGTCAGCACCAGGGCGGTTCCGCGCCGTTCCTGCTGGGCCAGTACCTGCCATGACAGGCTGACCAGTAACAAAAGGGCTCCGGCCAGGAACACCAAGCCCCAGAAGGTTGCCCTCCGGTGGCCGGATCGACTCTGGAATGGCGGTGCGTGCATCATGCCCTCCGGTCCGGATGGTCAGAACATGCGCGCCGGAACGGCCTCCGGCAAGCGCCTGATAATGAAATCCAGCGGTGCCCGGGGCCAGGCCGGCACAAAGTGCCCGGCCTTTCCGGCTTCTATGGCTTTCACCATAGCACGGCACCCGGTCTGTGCATCCACAATAAACGGTGTGTTCTTCACCTTTTCGTTAATCCCGGTGCTAGTGTAGCCCGGGTACAGGGTGAGAAGAGGCCTTGTTCGATCCGCCACGCTATCAGAAGTACAGCGTCTGCCCGGGTTCGGTTTTTTGTTCCCGGGGCGGTTCGGCGCTCTTTTCAGAGGCCATCTGCGTGAGCTTTTCGCCAATCATGGTGGGAATGCCGTCGGCCTGGTCTACGGCAATCTCGATAGACTGTCGCCGCACCTGCACGTCCGGATGTTCCTCAACAAAGGTTTCGACTTTCTCGAACACCTGTTGCCAGAGCTTGTCGCGATCCTCGGCGGTGTAATCTTCCCGGGGCCGGTGCACTTCCAGCCAGACCTCGCCACCCGACAGGCCGACCTTCACCGATTCACGGATCACCCGTACCGGAGTGCCTTTCTCCACCTGGTAGACAAAGCGGGAGATATCCTCGTTGTACATGCGAAAGCAGCCATGGCTGACCGCCATGCCGACACCGAACTGCTTGTTGGTGCCATGAATCAGGTAGCCTTTCTCGCTCAACAACAGGGCATGGGAACCCAACGGGTTACCCGGGCCCGGGGGAATCATTCTGGGCAGGTAGTCGCCGGAGGCTTCGTACTCGGCCCGGATACTGGCCGGCGGATACCAGGCCGGAGACTCCAGCGGCATGGTCACTTCGGCGTTGGTCAGCGGTGAGGGATTTTCCTCGGTACCCACGCCGACCGGATACACTTGCACGCCATCTTCCGCAAAGTAGTAAAGACGGTATTCGGCCAGGTTGATCACGATGCCCTTGCGCGGCACATCCGGCAGCACATACATACGGGGCAGGGTAATTACCGAGCCGTCCCCCGGTAGCCAGGGATCCACGCCGGGGTTGGCTTTAACCAGTTCCAGGTAGCCCAGCGCCAGTTCGTTACCAATGCCGGCAAAGGTGTCTTCATAGGCGGTGGTGAATACCTGCAACTCCCCTGCCAGGTCACCGTTCAGGGGAAAGGTTGGCACCCGCGGAGACCGGTCGATTTTTTCCTTTACATCTTCCTGCTCCCCGGGCCCGGCTTCCGGCGCAGGCTGGGCACTGGCCTGCATACCAAGGCCGGCAAGCAACAGCACCATCAGCCACGAGAAACGGTACTTCAACTGCATCATCTTTGTTTCCTGTTCAAAATCCTGCCACACCAGAAGACCGGCGAAGGCGTCAGGAGTTCATCAAGGTTGTCCAAATGGTAACCCCCGCCAGCGCCACAAACAGAATACTGGCGCTGATCCGCGCGGTGGCCAGGGGCAGGCGCTCCATCAGCCAGCGACCTGCCAGAATAACCGGTACATTGGCAATCAGCATACCAACGGTGGTTCCGATAATAACCCAGAATGTCTCGGTATACCTTGCCGCCAGTACCACCGTGGCGATCTGGGTTTTGTCGCCGATTTCGGCCAGGAAGAACATGATGGTGGTGGCCATGAAGGCCCCCATGCCCAGAAACTTCGAGTCGTCGCTGTCGTCTTTATCCGGCACCAGCAACCACAGGGCAATGGCGATAAAGCTCACGGCAAGAATCCAGGGTAGCCAGGCTGCGGGAATCTGTGCCGCCACCCAGGCGCCAATCCACGCGGACAGCGCATGGTTAAGCACCGTAGCAATCAGGATGCCCAGGATGATCGGGGTACGGGTGGCATAGCGGGCAACCAGGAACAGCGACAACAGCTGGGTTTTGTCGCCAATCTCGGCAATGGCTACGGCAAGGGTCGATGCGAGAAAAGCATCCATTCAGAAAGGCCTCCGGTGGGTAAATTTATATGAAAACTCAGCTGCGCATCTTCCAGACCGGGATGGCGGCTACCGCCACGAACACGGCTACCAGCCACCAGGCCGACTGGAACGCGGAAAAGGTAGGAAGCCCACCCTGATGCTCCCCGAACTCGATGGTCAGCGCCACGATGTTAACACCCAACGCGCCGCCCAGTTGCCGGGCAAAGTTGATGGTGCTGGAACCCGCCCCCATCAGCTCCGGCGGCAGGGGATTCATCGCGCCGGTAGACAGCGCCGGCAGCATGAAGCCGATGCCGATCCGGCCCAGAATGGCCCAGAATGCCAGCCAGCCAAAGCCCACCAGGTGCCCGGTTACCGCAAACAGCACCGCCGACAGGGCAAACACTACAATACCAAACAACACCAGGCTGCGGGCACTGCGCCGGTCAGCCAGCCGCCCGGCCAGCGGGAAGGTCATGCCCAGCACGATACCGGCCGGCAACATCAGCAGGCCAGCCTCGGTTGCGGAGAAGCCGAGCGTGGTCTGTACAAACAGCGGAATCAGGTATGTAGAGCCAAACAGCGCCAGGCCCAGTGCCATGGCACCCAGGGTGGCAAACAGGAATACCGGACGGCGCAGCAAGTCCAGTTTTATCAGAGGATAACGGGCCGTGCGGGCACGTACCAGGAAGGCCGCCAGCAGGGCAACCGCGACCATGCCCTGAACCAGCACCCGGATTTCCTGGCCGGTCAGTTCCTGCAGGCGGGTCAGGGTGTCCAGGGTCAGCGCTATCAGGCTGCCCAGCAATGCCAGGCCGAGAAAATCGAAGGGATAATTGGCCGGCTGGGAGCGGGGTAGTGGCAGAAAACGCCAGGCCATCCAGACACCCAGCAGGGTGACCGGCGCGGGCGCAAACATCACATAACGCCAGTTGAACTGGTCCACCAGAAAACCGCCCAGTACCGGGCCCAGGGCCGGTGCCAGGATCACACCCATGCCATAGATACCCATGGCCTGGCCACGCTGTTCAGGCGGAAAAATGCGGAACACCAGGAACATGCCCATTGGCTGCATCAGGCCCGCCATCGCGCCCTGACCCACCCGCGCGGCGATCAGCTGGCCGGGAGTTTCGGCAAAGCCGCCGATGACTGAAATGACGGTAAACATGGCCATGGCACAGGCCAGGGTGAGCCGCACACCGAACCGGTCCAGCAACCAGGTGGAAGCCAGCATGGTGGTGGTCATGGCGGCGATAAAGCCGGTCGCCAGCCAGTGCACCTGCCCCTGACGGATTCCGAACTCCATCATGATGTCGTGCAGGGCAACGTTGACCACTGTGGCGCTGAGCACCGTGGCCATGGTACCCATCACAACCGTGATGACCGCCAGCCAGCGCCAGCGGTCGCCGTATCGAGCCTTCAGGCCCTCGACCGAATTATCCGCCAAGGGTTACTTCTGCTTTTCAGCGTTTTCCATGATCTTGTGGAACACCTTCAGGGTGCACTCGAGATCCTTGTCGGAAATCCCTTCAAGCATCTCCTCCCGAAGGTCGGAGGCTCTCTGTGTCAGCTCTTCCATAAAGCCCACACCCGCCTTGGTCAGGTGCAGGCGACGGGCCCGGCGGTCGTTCGGGCAAGGGCGGCGCTCAATCAGGTTCTGCTGTTCCAGGCTGTCGAGCAGGCGCACCAGGGTCGGGTTCTCGATGGCCATGAGGCTCGCCAGTTCGCGCTGGGTCAGGCCTTCGCCGCCTTCCTGCAGGTAGAACATGGTGCTCCAGCGGGCCTGGGTAACACCGAGGTCTTTCAGGCGTTCATCAAGCATTTTACGCCAGCGGCGGGTAACCCGGGCAACGGCAAAGGGGAACTGTTCTCTCATGACAATCTACTCCTGAGGCTGATCTGCTCCGGGGCAAACCACGCCCGGGCAAGAACTGACGAAAACTTACTATTGCTGAATATTCACCAATAGTATGCTAATCGTTGATTTAAATACAGATACCGAAGTGGAAATATAATCGGTGATAACCGAAAGTTTCAGCAAGTTGCGTCAGCCAGCCTGGCGCAACTCTTCCTGCATTTCTTCCACTTCCGGAGATTCCTGAAACTCTTCGTTCCGCGGATCCATTTCGGACAGCACGGGCGATGCTTCCGGCATCGCGGGCACAAAGTGCTCCTGATCTTCCACCGGCACATCGTCGGTATGACTGATTCGGTAACTGGTAATCACCGCCAGCACCAGCAGGAAGCCGGCATTGCCATAGAACAGCCCCGACGGCCCCAGCACGCTGATCAGCTTGGACATGGCAATCGGCCCGATCACGCTGCCAATACCGTAACTCAGCAGCAAGGTAGCGCTGGCCGCCACAATGCGGTTGCTGTCCATCCGGTCATTGGTGATGGCCACGGCAATCGGATACAGGGTGGCGGACAGCCCGGTGAACAGGCCCACCAACAAGGTCAGCAGCGCCAGGCTGCTGGCCCCCAGCACCGCCACTCCGCCAGCCGATGCGGCCGCAGCCAGGGCAACCCAGAACATCACCCGCCGGCGATCAAACCGGTCACAAACCCGCCCCAACGGCCAGGCCAGCAACATGGCAGCAATAATCGCACTGGCCATGAAGGTCGAGGTCTTGGCGACGTCCAGGCCCACCAGGGTGGCGTAGACAGGCCCCAGGGCATAGAACCCCCCGATCAGCACACCACTGATCAAGGCACCAGCCACACCCGAAAACGACTCCCGGGCCAGCTTGAACACAGACATCCGGCTGGTCTGCTCGATTACCGGCGCTTCCATCCGGGTCATCGACAGCGGAATCAGGGCCATGGTCAACAGAATTGCAGCCAGGGAAAACGGCAGGAAGTTGGCAGGGTCACCCACATTCACGATCAGCTGGCCGCCGGCGGCGGACAGGTAGAACACAATCTGGTACACGGCAAACATGGCGCCGCGATTACTGTTGGTGGCGCGGCTGGAGAACCAGCTTTCGATCACCACCAGAACGCCGGCCACGCTGAAACCGGACAATACCCGCAACACCGCCCAGAACAGGGTGGACACTGCCATCGGATACAACAATGCGGCCACCGCCGCCATCGCCGCAAACACCGCAAATGCACGGATATGGCCGACCCGGCCAATAATCTTGTGCACATACAACGTGCCCAGCACGAAGCCGATGGAATAGCACACCAGTACCCAGCCGATCACGTCCGGAGACACCTGCTCGATACTCAGCCGGATACCCAGCAGAGTCATCAGGAAGGCGTTGCCGCTGACCAGGAGCACAATGCTCATGATCAAGGCAGACAAAGAAACGACCATTCGGGTCATCGGCAACTCCGGCTGGGAAATCTGGATTGGAATCAATAAAAGATAGCAGCCTTAAAAGTTGCTGCAGACAGGTATTTAACCAGCCACACCAGGCCGGCACCACTAGGCACTTGCCGAAACCGAAGGCGCTGCTGGCGCCCCGTTTGACAATGTTTTACATTAATGGGCCGTAACACACCCCGGTGACGGGAGCGGGTAACATGAATGCCACGCAAATTACTGGATCGTGAGCGCCTGGTTATGAAGAAAACGGACTGGCCCATTCGCTGGGATCTGCTGCTTCGCTATCGACTCATCGAAACCATCGCACTGTGGGAAGGTCGGCTGACCACCAACCACATCTGCCACAGTTTCGGAATCGGCCGGCAGCAGGCTTCCAAAGACATCAATACCTACCTGCGGGAGCTGGCACCGGGCAACCTGGTCTACGACCGACACCTTAAAGGCTATGTCCCCGCCCGGGATTTCAAACCGGTGGTCACCCATGGCCAGGTCAGCGAATACCATGACCTGCTGGCCCGCCAGCAAAGGCTCGGGGCCACCTTCTCGGAGCTGGATCTGGGCCTGCCCGGCAACACCGTGGTCGTGGAGCCCTGCCGCCACGTTGCGCCGGAAACCATGCGTGCGGTGGTAACCGCAACCCGTTACCGCCGCCAGCTGCGCGCCAGCTATATTTCCCTGAGCCGCCCAGAAGCCGCTGAAAGCCTGCTGGAACCCCATACCCTGGTGTGTACCGGCAATAACTGGCACGTTCGCGCCTGGTGCCATGCCAACCGCGAGTTCCGGGACTTTGCCCTGAGCCGTTTCCAGGGGCACCCGGAAGCCCTGCGCCAGAAAGCCCGGCAAACCGCCGGCCAGGATGACGACTGGCAGCGCATGGTAAGCCTGGAAATTACCCCCGACCAGCGGCTGACCGAAGCCCAGCAGCAGATCATCGCCAATGACTACGGCATGGAACAGGGCAGGCTGCACCTTGAAACCCGCGCCGCCCTGGCACCCTATGTGCTGGCACGCATGGGCATTACGCTGGATAACCTGCACCCGGACCCGCTGGTGCAACAGGTGGAACTGGCCAATCCCGACCAACTCGGCTTTGGCAGCAAACGGGAACGGGCACTCAAAGCGGTTGCCGGTCTCTGCTAGACTGGCCCGGTGACCAAGCCAGAACGAATACCCCTTATCAGCCTGATCCTCGCCGCCCTGCTTCCTGCAGCGGCGGCGGCCTCCTGTGGCGATCCGGCAACCCCCATCCATCGCATCCAGTCTGATGGCACCCGCTCTCCCCTGGCCGGACAAACCGTTACTGTAGAAGGCATAGTTACCCGGGACGCCCGGGAACCCGGAGGCTTCAACGGCTTTTACCTGCAACAGGCCGACCACGAAACCGATAACAACCCCGCCACCTCCGAAGCCCTGTTTATCTACACCCGCAAAAAAACCAGCAAGCCCGGGCAACGGCTGCGGGTGACCGGCACCGTCAAGGAGTTCCACGGGCTGACCGAGCTGGTGGCTGTGCGGAATCTTAAGGTCTGCGGTACCGCGCCACTCCCGGAACCCGTTGAGGTCAGACTGCCCTGGCCCGAGGCACCGGAACACCTGGAAAACATGCGCGTGAGGTTCAGCCAGCCCCTGACCATCATCGACCACTACAACCTGGCCCGCTATGGCGAACTCACCCTGGCCAGTTCCGATCAGGTTACGCCCACCGAATACCTGCCCCCGGGCCCCAAAGCCGCTGCCCAAAGCAAACGTAACCAACTCCACCGGGTACTTCTGGACGACGGCAAAAGCCAGCGCCAGCCCAACCCCGTGCCCTGGCTGAACAACCTTGCCGGCGATGTACCCCTGCGCGCCGGCGACCGGGTAACCCGGCTTGAAGGCGTACTGGATTTCCGGTTCAGCCAGTGGCGCCTGCAACCGTCCGTGATGCCCCGGTTCCAGCGCAATAATCCCCGCCCAGACGCACCACCGGCTCCGGCCCGGGACCATGTCCGGGTCATGGCCCTGAACCTGCAGAACTTCTTTAACGGCGATGGCCGGGGCAACGGCTTCCCGACACCCAGAGGAGCCGAATCCCTTCAGCAACTGGAGGTGCAGGCCTCGCGGCTGCGCAGTGCCATCCTGCAGGCCAAGCCGGACATCCTTGCGGTCAGTGAGCTGGAAAACGACGGTTACGGCCCGGACAGCGCTATCACGCAACTGGCAGAGACGCTCGGAGAACCATGGGCATTCATCAGGACCCCGAGGCAGGACGGCTCCGATGCCATTCGTACCGCACTGCTGTACCGCACAGACCGGGTTGTACCGGCCGGTCAGCCGCACCGGCTTCGCTCCGGTGCGTTCCGGCACCAGGGCCGGCCGCCGCTGGCACAGGCGTTTCGCCCCACAGCCGGTGGTGATGCTTTACAGGTAGTGGTGCCGCACCTGAAATCCAAATCCTGCCGACAAGCCTCCGGCCCGGATACCGACCGGCAAGACGGCCAGGGCTGCTACAGCCATCGCCGCAGCGAAGAAGCCGGGGCGCTGATCCGCTGGCTGGATTCCTTGCCCGCTCCCGCCCGATTCGCCGGCACCCTGATTACCGGCGACCTCAACAGCTATGCCATGGAAACACCGGTTCAGAGATTCCAACAGGCCGGATACCATAGCCAGGTACATCGCTTTTACCCCTGCAGACCGGAGGCTTGCCCCTACCACAGCTATCGTTACCGGGGTGAGAAGGGCTCGCTCGATTACAGCCTGGCCGACAGGCACTTGCAGCCCCGGGTCCGCCACGCGCAAACCTGGAACATCAATGCCGATGAAGCCCGGGCGCTTGCCTACAACCAGCGCTCCGCCCTGTCAGGCCCTCAGCCGTGGCGGGCCTCGGACCACAATCCGGTGATCACCGACATCCATCTGGGCAATAACTGACCCGACCGACCGCCAGCCCAGGCAACCCGGCAATAGCTCCCCGGCCACAGCCCGTTACACTGGGTGCCGGCTTGTTGTTACGAGGTTGTCCCCATGAGAATTCCTGCCCCCAATCTGTGGCCTGCTGCCCGCACCGGCCAGCGCTGGTTACTGCGTGCCCGCCGCAAGGAGGCCCTGGTCGACGGACACCGGCTGGTGTTTCTGGAGCGGGGCCGGCCGACACCGGGCAAGCCGACCCTGGTGCTGATTCACGGCTTTGCCGCCATGAAAGAAAACTGGGCCCTTTGGATGCAGATGCTACCCGCAGACTGGCACCTGCTGGTGCCGGATGTGCCCGGCCTGGGAGAAAGCCAGTACCGGCCAGACGCCTGCTATCGCTACGATAGCCAGGCCCGGCGGCTCGGACAATGGCTGTCAGGCTATGCCACCGACAACCTGCACATTGCCGGCAGCTCCATGGGCGGCGCCATTGCCTCGGTGATGGCGCACACGCTCGACCGGCCGCCGCGTACCGTCACCCTGCTGAACAGTGCCGGCATACCGGAACAGCCGGATGCCGACCTCAACGCACCGTTCAAAACCGACCGGGATGCCATCCTCATTCCCCGGGACTGGAGCGGGGTCTACCGAATGTTCAACAGCGTCGGCAACGGCAAACCGACTCTGCCGGGCCTGGCCATGACTGGCCTGCTGGGGCCCGACCTGCTGCAGCGCCGGGATTCCCTGCGCCATATTTTCAACGACATGCTGGCAGACCCGCTGGCACCGGCCCGCTATCTGGGAACCGAAACCCCGCCGCTGCAGGTGCAATGGGGCGACAAAGACGTTATCACACCCACCCGCTGCGTGGACTGGTTCGGAGCCGCCACGCCCCATGCCGAGGTACACGTATTCCGGGGCGTGGGCCACCTGCCCATGCTGGAGAAACCCGGCCGCTCGGCCCGGGTACTGGAAGACTTTATTCGCCGGCACAGTCAGTGACAGGGCCGGCATACAGGCAATTGGCCTCTCCGGCCCGTTGACCCGTCACTGGAGTCATGGGGTCGGGCACGGCAAAAGGCCATAATCTGTGACTGACTCCCTTGCATAACAACAACAGACACTGACGAGGAAACCCATGCGCGCCTCCGTTTCTACTGCACAGGACCTGGGTATGCCGGCCATCTACCTGCATACCCTGGCCGAGCTGCTCCGCACCATTGGCGTCGACGAGCGGGATCTGATCCTCCGGGTCGGCCTGGACCCGGCCCGCCTGAACTCCACCGATCTCCGGGTCAGCCAGGCCCAGGCCAGTGAATTTGTTACCCGGGCGATCATCGAAAGCGGCGAACCTGGCCTGGGCATCATGCTGGCGAGGGAACTCCGGTTGCCCCTGCACGGAGCCCTGGGTACTGCGGTGATGAGCAGCCCTACCCTGGAAGAAGCGCTGGAGCTGATGACCCGTTATCTGACACTGCGGGCACCGCACCTGAAAGTAGAAAAGCACCTGAGTGGCCAGAACGCCCGTTACACCGTGTTCTGTGATGTCGAACTGGGGCCGTTGCAGGGCTTTGTGCTGGATGCGGTGCTGTACGGCTGCGTCTCCATGGGAGCCCAGCTGACCGGGGCTGCGGTGCCCGGTACCCGGATTCTCCGGCGCGGCCCGGAGCCGAATCATTTCCACCGATTCCGTCGCGTGGTGGGCGTGCCGGTAGAGTATGGCGCCCATGAGGATGCCCTGGTAATTCCCGTCAGCCAGCTGGCACAGCCGGTCCGGTTCAGCAATGAACAGCTGGCAGAGAGCTCGCGGGAACAGTGTGAAGAAGCGCTGAAACAACTCACGGAAGACGCCGGCTTTGCCTGCCGGGTGCGCAGGGTGATCGAAACCAGCCATCCATTCCCGCCGAAACTGGCCCGGGTGGCCAGCACCCTGTTTGTCTCGGAACGGACGCTCAAGCGCCGGCTGCAGGAAGAAGACGCCAGTTTCCAGAGCCTGGTCGACCAGGTGCGGCTGGAGCGGGCACAGGACCTGCTCGGCACCACCGGCATGAACCTGAGCCAGATTGCCGATGCCCTGGGCTACGCCGATGCCGCCAACTTTACCCGTGCCTTCAAACGCTGGACCGGCCTGAGCCCGAGCCACTTCCGTGCCCGGGAAACCGGTTTCCGGAAAACCGCCTGAGTCAGTCGATGCCCAGAATCTTGTGCATCTGCAGGGTCAGGCGCCATTGCGGATGGGCCAGGCAGTAATCGGTCGCCTTGCGGGTATTGCTCTGTTTGACCGGATCATTGCCCTGGTCCGGCACCGAGGGCGAAGCCATCGGAGACAAAAAGTAATGCCGGGCCCGGATGCCCAGAAAGCGCTCCGGTGGGGCCAGCGGTTGAGGAAAGACCAGCTTCAGTTCATCACACTCGGTTATCACCACCTCGGCGTCCGCCTTGGGGCTCACACACAGCCAGTCGATACCGTCCGGCGCCGGCAGGGTGCCATTGGTTTCCACCCCCACTTCGAAGCCCTCGGCATGGAAGGCTGCAATCAGCGGCTCATCCAGCTGCAACAACGGTTCGCCCCCGGTGCACACCACGTAGGGTCTGCCAGGGGCATCCGGCCACAGGCTGCGGATATGGGCCGCCAGCGCCTCGGCGGTTTCAAAGCGGCCGCCGTTCTGGCCATCGGTACCAACAAAGTCGGTATCGCAGAAATTGCACACCGCCGTCGCCCGGTCCTGCTCCCGGCCATTCCACAGATTGCATTTGCTGAACCGGCAGAACACCGCCGCCCGGCCCGCCTGGGCGCCCTCGCCCTGCAGGGTGTAAAAGGCCTCTTTTACCCGGTACATCAGGCATTGTCCTCGTAGGCCAGCGGATCTTCCAGGCCGTGGGCGGCGAACGCTTCCAGCCGCTCGACACAGGAACCGCAACGGCCGCAGGCTTTATCCCGGCCGTTGTAGCAGGTCCAGGTCTGGCTGTAATCCAGGCCAAGCTTCAGGCCTTCAGCCAGGATTTCGCCCTTGTCCAGGGCCATGAACGGCGCTTCGATACCCACAGGTTCGTAATTGGCGATGCGGCAGACAGCGTCCATTTTCTCCACAAATTCGGGCCGGCAGTCCGGATAGATGGCGTGATCGCCGCCGTGGGCGCCATACCAGACAGCCCCCGCGCCCACGGTTACCGCGTAGCCGGTGGCCAGGGACAGCAGAATCATGTTGCGGTTGGGCACCACGGTGGACTTCATGGAGTCTTCTTCATAGTGCCCTTCCGGCACCTCGGCTTCAGAAGTCAGGGAAGAACCGGCCATCACCTCGCTCATGGCGCGGATATCAATCACCTTGTGGGGAATACCCTCGGCCTGGCACACGGCGCGCGCCGCCTCCAGCTCCCGTACATGGCGCTGGCCGTAATTGAACGACAGCGCATGGACCTTCAGGCCCCGGGAACGGGCCAGGTGGAGCAGGGTAAACGAGTCCATGCCTCCGGAATAGATAACGACAACAGTGTCAGTCATGGGATTCTCACCACAATAGCAGGGGGTGTGTCACGGGGTGTTCAAAGCTGAGCGGTATTGTAACAGCGCAAACACCGGTTGGGTTCGCGTCAACGCAGGATCGGCGGTAAACTCGGGAGAAAATGACAATGAACCAGAACCGACACCTGATGCAACCGGATTCCAGCCCAGCGTTTATCGACTTCGAGGCCTCCAGCCTTGACCTGATCGCCAGTTACCCGATCGAGGTTGGCCTGTGCCTGCCTGACGGCACCCTGCACAGCTGGCTGATCCGCCCCAACAGGCAATGGCAGGACTGGTCCGACAGTGCCGAGGCCATTCACGGTATCTCCCGCAGCCGGCTGGAGCAGGAAGGCCGGCCGGTAGCCGAGGTTGTCGAACAGCTGAACGGGTTGCTGTCAGGGCAGGTGTTCTGTGATGCCTGGACCTTCGACAGTTTCTGGCTGCACCGCCTGTACCGGGCAGCCGGGGAAACACCGGCCTTCCAGCTGGAGTCCATCTCCATGCTGCTCGACCAGACCCAGGTCCGGCACTGGTCCGGCGTGCGCCAGCAGGTGATTGCCGAACTGGGCCTGCCGGTTCACAGGGCCGCCAACGACGCCCTGATCCTGCACCACACCTGGCAAAAACTTACTTGCCGGGGCGAAGCCTAAGTGCAATAACTTCCAGGCCATCCCGGGCTGTATGCAGGGTCCAGTAGGTGGCCAGGGCCATCAGGCTGGCGCCCACAACGGTGAAGCTCAGGTTGTCTCCCACAGACTGCCCCTGGGCGATCACCAGGTAAACGGCAACGGCGGCGAGCAGCGCGATTTCAACGATAAAATCAGAACGGAACTTATTGCGGGCGGGGGCAGGGTCTTCGGGCATTTTCTTCGGTTTCAACCTCTGTATTCGGTTTAGGTGTACCACTTGATGGGTGTGCAAATTATCGCCAATCCGGCCGGAATTGGCTGTAGGGACTAGTGGCTACGAAGTTTCCGAAGGCGAAAAAAAACGCAGCCCATGGGGGCTGCGTAGAAAGGAGAGATCCATCCGATACCTGATACGGAGGCATCGAGGATTGCACAACGTAAAAACACGTGACGGTGAGAATTATGGCCCCGAGGGCCCGCAGCGTCTGTACGGGTTTGCCGAATGGCGAGGGCTATTGCAAACCGGCCAATTGCCGATACACTGATACCGAGCCGAAATCACAGAGCCAATAGGTCCAGAATGATTACCAAGTACACCGTTATTACCACCGCCGGTTGCCAAGCAGGGCAATCCGTGCGCGCCATGGTGAAAGACATCTAACGGCTTTCGGTCAGTCCCGGGAGCCATTGCAGCGACCGGGGCAGCTTCTCTGCCAGACCCCGGTTGCCTCAGGCCCCGGGGTTTTCTGTTTTTGCAGCCGCAAAACGACAAGGAGAAGATCATGAGAAGACATCCGACTACACGGGCAGCCAACCAGCCAATGACCAACCGGCAGGCACCGATCAAACGCCCGGAAAAGCTGCCGCTGCTGGATGCGATTTGCAAGAAACTGAATCAGCGCGTCAACCTGGATGACGAGCAGCGGGTGCTGGGTCTGTACGAGCGTGGTTGGATTTTCAAGGGCGTGCTGAGCAACCTGGACGGCGCCGAGGCCCGCTATGTGCGTGCACTGGCCACCCGTTACAACTCCTGGATTGCCCGCCAGGTGGCCTGAGCCAACGCAGGCTGGACCGGTCAGTGGTGCCGGTTCAGCCCCTGCATCTGCGCCATGTCGCCACCGTGGACCATGGCGTAGTTACTCACCACATCGTGAATTTTTTCCTGGGAATAGGGCTTGACCACGTAGCCGTTGGCGCCGGCACTGATTGCCCGCTGGATACTCTCAATCGAATCATCCGCCGTTACCAGCACGATGTGCTGCTCCTTGCGAACCTCCTTGAAGCGGGTCATCAACTCGTGGCCGTTGCCGTCCGGCAGCCCCAGGTCCAGCAGAATGATCTGGTATTCACTGGCGTCGAACGCTGCCCTGGCCGAAGCCGCATCACTGCATTCCGTCACCAGCGTTGCGCCCGCCTTGTACAGCATCTGTACCAGCCGCTCGCGCATGACCGGCTCGTCTTCAACCACCAGTACTCTCAGATCCGTCATCCATTCTCTCCTGTTGTGTCCCGTTACTCAGAATGAGTCATTGCCGGTTTTGCGCGGCAGCTCCAGCGGCGCCGGGCCCGGCCGGCCCTGTTCCCGCTCGCCGGCTGGCCGGCTGTCGGCACCCTCGCCGGCTCCGGCCCCTTCCCGCACCAGTATATTGCTGATGCTGACCGCCGTTGTGTACAACGAAATGGCCACAATCAGCAGCACCGGCTGCACAAAGGCCACAAACCCCGGGACTTCGGTATTGCCCACGATACTCAACATCAGAATGATGGACGGCCCCAGCACCACAAACAAGGTCAGGGCAATGAAAAAGACAATGCGCTCCTTGTACCGGCCCAGATCGCGGTTGGTCACCAACCCCAGCACAAACTTGCCGATGGCCAGGCCTGCCATGATGGTCGCGGCAATGCTGAGGTCCGCCCGCATCAGGGTTTCATAGACATTGCCGTCCCACAGCCGCTGCATGGCAATGACAAGAAACGGAAACAACACAAACAGCACGTCTGCGTAGGTGCCGTACATCATGCTCAGTGAATTGTGTTCCTGGGGGCGATTCTGGTCACTCATGGGTCTGTTCCTGTCGGGTACCGGTGGTTGAAACCAGTGCCTTCAGAGCCTGGTCAATCATATGGTTCAGTTGTTCCAGCCGTTGTGCGATTTCCGGCCAGTCGTATTCATTCTGTAGCAGGCACTGCTCCAGCCTGCCCGCCTGTTCCGTCATCATCGGGTAGCCCATGGCTCCGGCCGTACCCTTGATCTGGTGGCTCTCGGTGCGCAGCACGTCAACATTCCGGTCACCCAGGGCCAGCTTCATGCGGCGCTGGCGCTCCGCAAGGCCGGACAGGAAGCGGGAAACAAGGTGCGCCAGGTCATCATCAAGGCCCGAGCTGTCCACGGTCTGCGCTCCCAGATAGCGATCCAGCAGGGCCTGCAGGTGGCTCTGGTCGATGGGCTTGTTGAGCACGCCATCACAGCCGGCTGCCAGCAGGGCTTCGTTCTCGGCCTGGTCACCGGCGGTGAAGGCGATCAGGGGCCGGCGGAATCCGGCCTGGCGAAGCAGGCGGGTAGCTTCCACGCCGTCCATTCCCGGCATGTGGCGATCCATCAACACCAGGTGCACGGTATCCGACAGTGCGCGGCGCACAGCTTCATCCCCCGAGGCCACCAGAACCGGGTCCAGGCCCAGGCGCCGGAGCATGCGCTCCACCAACCGACGGTTGTCCTCGTTGTCTTCGGCCACCAGAACCCGGCCGGAATAGCTCCTGTCCGCAGCAGTAACCGGCTCCGGGCAATGGGTCAGGTAGCGGGCCAGCATCTCGTAGAACCGCTGCTTGTCGATCGGCTTGGCCAGGTGCTCGTTACAGCCGGCCATCCGATATTCCGCAATATCCTCGGCCATGACATTAGCCGTAAGGGCAATAATGGGCGTATTGATACCTGCTTCACGAATCGCCTGGGTGGCATCCCGGCCGTTCATGACCGGCATCTGGATATCCATCAGGATCAGGTCGAAGTCTTCGCGCCTTACCCGTTCCAGGGCTTCGGCACCGTTAGCCACATGCACCAGCTCGGCGCCGGTACGGGCCACCAGCAGGGATACCAGCCGCCGGTTCACTTCGTTGTCTTCGGCACACAGGATCCGGCCCGACAACCTCGGTGCCAGCACCATGGCAATGGCCCGGCGACGCTGGCTGAATTCCGAGGCATCCCGCAGGAAGTGCACCTGCTGCAGGCTGCCGGTGCTGATGGAAACCTCGAATTCGCTGCCCTCGCCGTAGGTACTGGTTACCCGGATATCCCCTCCCAGCAGCTCCGCCAGCCGGCGGGAAATACTCAGCCCCAGCCCGGTGCCACCGTACTGGCGGGAAATGGCGGTACTGCCCTGGGCGAACGGATCAAACAACCGCTCCAGCTGCTCCGGCTTCATGCCAATACCGGTATCCACCACCCGGGCAATCAGGGTTTCAGCCTCGCGGTCACAGCGGATAACCAGGGAGATCGAGCCGCTTTCCGTGAATTTCAGCGCATTTGCACACAGATTGATGATGATTTGCCGGTATCGGGTGGGGTCCGTGCAGATCTGCTCTGGCAGCGGATACTCGCAAACAATGCGGAAATCCAGGCCTTTCTCCCGGGCCCGTGGCTCGAAGAACGCGCGGACTTCATCCAGCAACTCCGGCAGGTTCACCGGCACCACATCCACGTCCAGCTTGTTGGCGTCGATCTTGGAGTGGTCCAGGATATCGTTCACCAGCTCCAGCAGGTGCCGGCCACTGCGTACCACGGTTTCAGCGCTGCTGCGCTTTTCCCGGTCGTCCAGGTCCGGGTCCAGCAGGGTTTCGCCGTAACCGATGATCGCCGCCAGCGGCGTCCGGATTTCATGGCTCATGTTGGCCAGGAACTGGCTCTTGGCCTTGGCGGAGTTGCGGGCCAGCTCTTTCTCCAGCCGTTCCTGTTCCCGTTCACGTTCGATCTGCTGGCGCTGGTGGCTTTCGGTGGCATCGATGCAGGTTCCTTCCAGGTGCACCGGCATGCCCTCGGCATCGTAGGCGGTGTGCAAGGAGATGGTCGCCCAGCGCTCCTCGCCCTCACGGGTAAAATACCGGGCTTCGATGCCTTTAACCGTGCCCCGTGCTTCCAGCTGCTCCACCACCAGCCGCCGCAGGCGCTCATCGGCTATGCAGGTTTCCAGCACGTCCGGATTTTCATCCAGCAGTTCACGGCTGCTGTTGTAACCCAGAAGCTCTGCCATGGCCGGGTTGGCGGTCACAAATTTCCGCTCCGGTGACATCTGGAACACGCCTTCGATGGCGTTGTTGAACAGCGACTGGTAACGCCCAAGGTTGGCCAGGGCCCGGCGGTTCCAGGCCATGGCTTCACCCTGCACCTGCTTGATACGGTCGGCCAGGGCAAAGGAAAACAGGATGATCTGGGCAGTCAGCCCGAACTGCGGGGCGTAGGTGGTAAAGGTATTCAGCGGCAGGTAGCCCATCACCGTCAGGGCATAGATACCAAAGCCGATCAGCGCCATGGTCCAGGCGTAGAAATAAGCCCGGGCGGCCGGGTTGTAGTAACGCCAGGACAGGTAACTGACCACGATCAGGATGATACTGAGCAGGATCGAATCCAGTACGATCCATTCCATCGCCACCGAATAGGGCATAAAAATGGACAGGCCAAAGGTGAGCACCACCGAATACAGGCACAGCCGCAGCACCTGGTCCAGGTCTGGTGAACGCTCACGGGTTTCCAGCAGGGAGCGGGCCATCAGCAGGCCAAAGAACCAGGTCAGGATGATCTGGTAGTGCAGGTAATCCTTGTTCAGCAAGGCCGGCCGTTCATCCAGCAACTGCACGCCGTGGACCTGCTCGGTAGAAATAAACACCGCCGCACCCACCAGGTAGAGCACATAGTAGATGTTGCTGCGTTCGCGCACCGACACCGCCACAAACAGGTTGTAGGCCAGGATCGCCAGGATGGCACCGAGCAGCACCCCGCGCACCGCTTCATCGATGGAAACTTTCTCGATGTATTCGTTCGGGTGCCAGAGGGTGATGGGCAGGCGGAAGGTGTTGGTATTGGTGATGCGCAGGAACACCCGCGTGCGGCTGTCAGGAGGCAGCTTCAGCCGGAAAGTGGGGTTGGGCACGGCCAGGTCGCGGTCTTCCCAGTTGTCCTGGTAGCCGGCCTGGCGCTGATCTACCAGCATGCCATCCCGCTCAAGAAACAACTCGACGCTGTCCACCAGCGGTAGCGCCAGCTCCAGTATCCAGTCGGTCTCGCCCTGCAGGGCATGGGTACTCAGGTCAAAGCGGGTCCAGTAAGCAGACCCGGTGTAGCCGAAGTTGAGCACGCCGGCTTCATGCTGGGTGAAGGCTTCGGCCTCAAGGTTTCTGAGCTGATCGATCGACAGGCTCTGGTCCGGATCTTCCAGGTACCGCAAGCATCCGCCCAGGTCACGGATGGCACCGGTGTTCCGGTCAAGCCGGACTTCGCCACTGCGGCAGGCATCCTGAGCCATGGCCGGGGCCGGCAGAATAAGGGCTGCCAGTACAAGAAACAGGACCAGCACCGGAATCCCGGCCTGGGCGAACCGTTGCTGCAAAATGTGATCTCCGCGCGGGTAGCTGCGTGCTTTATCGTTTATTGTCAGCACAGCTCACTTTAGCCTTTCACAACGAATTTCGCACCCCGGGGCCTTCTGAAATGAGACATTCCTGCCTTTTTGTTGCCATATCACTGGCGTTGCTGACCCTGAGTGGATGCCGTGTGGAGAGTGGTGGCAGCGATGACTCCTCCGCCTTCAACCCGGCCGATGATGTCGACCTGACCTTCCGCACCTTTGACCTCACCGACACCGAACAGGCCCCGGACACGCTGAGCTTCACCCGTTTCAGTGATTTTTATCCGGGCATTGAGCCGGCCGGAAACGACGATACGGCCGGAAACCAGCAGCTTGTCGAAAGCATCCGGCGTCACATCGACCAGTTTATCGGCGCCCAACCTACAGACGATGGCAAGGCCTATACCCAGGTTCGAAACCCGCTCGACCTGATGAACCAGGTGATCAGCGTGGGCCGCGTGGATAACTTTGATGAAGGCAGGCGCTATATCCGCGAGCGAATCGCCTCGGGCGAAGCCGGTAATTACAACACCCGCAGCGCCGGCGCCATCATCCGGTTTACCGACCAGGATGCCGTGGCCAATCAGGAAGCGCTCAACAATCGCCAGTGGTTTTACCAGACCCTGGACTGGCGTTATCAGCCGCCCGCGGAAAACCTCGATGGCAAGGTTTACCGGGTGATTCAATATGTCGCCCGCAACGTTGAGGAAACGGAGCGCGAGCAGCAACCGCAGCTGCTCAGCCTGCTGTCCGGCAGCCGTTTCAACGCCAATGAATTCAGTAACCTTGGTTACAACCAGCCAGAGTTTGCCACCGTCGATTATGTCAGCCGGAGCTACGGCGGCATTGAGTTAAGGCAGGAGTTTGCAGCAGAGGCGCAGAAAGACACCCTGTACATCAAAAGCCCGGACCAGCAGATACTCGACCTGGGCAGCTATCAGAGTGCCGATGCCGACCCCAGTCCGGACTGCATCCGGGTTGAGCTGAACTACGCCATGAGCGAGGTACGCCTGTACACCTCCAATAACGAGCCGGCAAGGATTCCGGACCCACAAGCGGATCCGGCCGACTACCCGACCGAAGAAGATATTCCCAGGGTGCCGAACGAGAACAACTGTACCTACCAGCCGGCAGACCAGGCCATAACGTTCTGGAGTGCTGAATCGGCCGCCAACAGGCAGTAGCGGCTACAAATCCCAGTTCTGCAAAAAACCCTTCTTGCGGCTGATCATGCGCTCATAGGTAGAAATCATCAGGGCAGCGTGGGGGGCCTTGGTCATGCGCAGGGTTTCGATACGGCGTTCAAGCCGCTCTACTTCGTTGCACAGCTGTTGCTGGACCTGGGAGCGCATGCTCTCGTGATAGTCCAGCTGCACACGGCGGGGTTCGGGCGGGGATAGCCTTGATTTTGGCATAGGGGTCTCATCCATTGAGTCGTTGGTAACTTCCACATCCTGAAAGTCTTGCGTGAAAAGTGTGCCGGACTGTCCGACAAAGTTCAATTAAAATGAACAAGCTTTCACTTTTTTTAACACTCCGTTAACCCCGGTGCCCCGGCTCATGCTGCCACAAGCCTGCGGCGATGCTCCGGCAATAACGGAAACTGCTTGCACACAGTATAGACAAACTTCCCCAGCGCGGGTAAATGATGGCCGACTATCGGGAAGCCGGTATTGAGCAGGCTGACTGAAATATCCCGGGCCGGGTCCGCCCAGCAGAACTTGTTGATCAAGCCCACGTGGCCAAAGGCATAGCGGCTTTGCGGCCCCCATAGGCCCACCGGATTGCCACCAAGCATCATGCCGGCACTGAAGCGCATGGGCAGCATCATGGTACGGTCCACCTGGAGGGATCCGAACTGCTGGATCGCACGCCGGATGGTGAGTTCGCTGCAGATCCGCTGGCCATTCCAGGTGCCGCCATTCAGCATCATCTGAAAAAACCGGCTCATTTCCTCAGCGGTGCCACACAGGTTACCGGCGGGAATCACCGCTTCCTGGAAACGGGGATCGTTGGTCACTCGCTCAACGGTACCGATGTCGCCGCCCAAGGCCCGGTTAACAATCCAGGACACCGGAAACCTCGGGGTAGGCCCGGTGGCGTAGTTACTGGCCAGGTCCGGAAGGTGTTCCGCACCAATACCGTAGGTGAACCACTTCATGCCCATGGGCCCGCGCAGGTACTTGTCCAGGTAGGCATCAATGCTGTCGCCGGTCACCTTCTCCAGCACCCGCTGCAACACAAAGCCGCCGGTGATGGCGTGGTAAGCCACCTTGGCGCCGTCTACTTCCACCGGCCGGGCGTTACACAGCAATCGCCAGATTTCGTCTTTATCCCACAACACATCAATGGGGGTTTCCCGGGGAATGGCCGGAATACCGCCCCGGTGGGACAGGATCTGGTGCACGGTTATGGTGCGCTTACCGCTGCTGGCAAATTCCGGGCAGTAGTAGGACACCGGGTCCATCAGGTTCACCAGCCCCTGCTCGGCCAGCATATGCATCAGCAAGGCAGTCACCGCCTTGGAGGCAGAGAAAAAGCAGATGGGGGTTTCGGTAGTCATCGGCACCCGGGGCACCGAGCGGGGATCGTGGGGCCCGTTACCCCGGCTATGACCGATGGCACGATGCAGCACCTGCTCGCCCCGATAACGCAAAGACAGCTGGATACCGGGATGAACCCCGGTCCGGTAAAGGGCTTCCACGCTGCGCCACACGGCTTCCGGAACCTCGGGGGCCAGGTCGACCCGTTCCGGGTGCTCCGAGGCAGTGTCCCGGAAGGTGACAGAGTCCAGGTCCCGGGGAATGGCGCTGAGGTTCAGGGCGCGGCGAGCCAGTGAATGCATATTGTTGCCTTTGTTTTATATCTGAATGGTTTCACTATAGATCAAAGCACATCATCCGGCAGCAACCGGGATGCAGTTACCGGCGCCCCGTGGTTTAATTCCGGCAAACCGCGATTGCAACAGGAGCCTGCATGACCCCCGGAATTCTCGCCGCCCAACGCGCCAGGGTGGCTTTCACCGTGCACGAGTACGAGCATGACCCGGCCGCCGAAAGCTACGGCAACGAGGCCGTGGAAAAAACCGGCGCCAATCCGGACCAGGTATTCAAAACCCTGGTTGTCTCGCTGGATGGCAAAGACCTCGCCGTCGCCGTGGTGCCGGTATCCGCCATGCTCAGCCTGAAGCTGATTGCCCGGGCCGCCGGGGCCAAGAAGGCCGCCATGGCCGACCCGCCATGGCCGACAAACAGCTGGTTCAGCGCACTACCGGCTATGTTCTGGGTGGCGTCAGCCCGCTGGGGCAGAAGAAGCGCCTGAAGACGTTTATTGACGACTCGGCCCGCAACTTCGCAACCCTGTTTGTCAGCGCCGGAAAACGGGGACTGGAGATCGAACTGGCTCCGGAAGACCTGGCCAGGCTCACCGGGGCCACCTTCGCGCCCCTGCAACAGGACTGATCCGGTGAATCACGCCAACGACCTTATCCTGATTGGCGCCACCCTGTTATTGGCCCTGGCGGCCCACGCAGTCGGCCAGAAAGTACATGTGCCCCGGGTCACCCTGTTGCTGTTACTGGGCGCCCTGGCAGGGCCGGACCTTCTGGACCTGCTGCCAGCCGATGCCAGCCAGAGCTTTCACCTGATTACCCAGCTGACCCTGGCTATGGTGGGCTTTCTGCTGGGCGAGCGGATGTCTGCCAAGGACCTCAAGCAGGGCAAGGAGGCGCTGATTGTCAGCCTGGTGGTCACCTTTGTGACCGCTGCAGCCGTTACCTTCGCTACCTGGTGGGCCACCGGCAACCTGGCGGCAGCGCTTTTGCTGGGCGGCATTTCCACCGCCACGGCGCCGGCCGCCACGCTGGATGTACTGCGGGAATCCGGCGCCAACGGCCCGCTGACCCGGCTGGTGTTCCAGGTGGTGGCCATCGACGACGCCTGGGGCGCCATCCTGTTCAGTATCCTGCTGGTCAGCGCCGGACTGCTGATTGGCAACGGCGATACCCATGGCCCTACGGCCATGTTACACGGGGTGATGGAGGTCGGAGGCTCGGTACTGCTGGGTATTGTGCTGGGCCTGCCCATGGCGTGGCTGACCGGCCGGCTGCGGCCCGGTGAGCCCATGCTGCTGGAATCCGCCGGCTTTGTGTTTATAGCTGCAGGGCTGGCCGGCTGGCTCGGCTTGTCTTACCTGCTCACCTGCATGACCCTGGGCGTGGTCGTGGCCAACCGGGCCCGGCACCATGTTCGGCCATTCCGTTCAATCGACGGTATTTCCGAACCCTTCCTGGCACTGTTCTTCTTTATGGCGGGCTACCAGCTGGACTGGCTGGCACTGCCAACACTGGGCGCACTGGGAGTGGCCTATGTGCTGGCCCGGGTGGCAGGGCGCTTTGCCGGTGGCTATCTGGGCAGCGTGCTGGCCGGCTCGGCGCCCGATACCCGTAGCCGCATCGGGGCCTGCCTGATGCCCCAGGCAGGCGTGGCCCTGGGCCTGGCGCTGGTAGCCACCGAACGGCTACCGGAACTGGGATACATCCTGCCACTGGTCATCGGCGCGACAGTGGTATTCGAGATCATTGGCCCGCCACTGACGCTGATCCAGCTGCGCAAGGCGGGTGAGACCGGCAAGGGCTACCAGGAAGACCCTGACGAGGACGACTAGACAACAAAAAAACCGGAGAGCCAATGGCTGTCCGGTTTTTTTGATCAGGGCCGGGAACCATCCCGGCCTGACACTGAGCCTCAGCTCACAGATGCCTGGGCGTCGACCAGGATCTTGTTCAGCGTAGCGCTGGGCTGCATAACGGCAGACACTTTCTCCGCCGGCGCGTGGTAGTAACCACCGATATCCGCCGGATTGCCCTGTACCACCGTCATTTCTTCCAGGATCTTGTCCTTGTTCTCTTCCAGCTGTGCTGACAGCTTGGCAAAGAACTCTTTCAGTTCCTTGTCCTCATCCTGCTTGGACAGCTCTTCCGCCCAGTAACGGGCCAGGTGGAAGTGGGAACCCCGGTTGTCCAACTCGCCGGTCACACGGGACGGAGACTGGTTGTTCTCCAGCAGCTTTTCGGTAGCCTTGTCCAGGGTCTGGCCCAGCAGGCGGGCGCGCTGGTTGTTCTGCTTCTCGCCCAGCTCGTCCAGGGACACTGCGGTGGCCAGGAATTCACCCAGGGAATCCCAACGCAGGTGGTTTTCCTGGATCAGCTGCTGTACGTGCTTGGGTGCGGAACCGCCAGCACCGGTCTCGTACAGACCACCGCCGTTCAGCAGCGGCACGATGGACAGCATCTTGGCGCTGGTGCCCAGCTCCAGGATCGGGAACAGGTCGGTCAGGTAGTCACGCAGCACGTTGCCGGTTACGGAAATGGTATCCAAGCCACGGATCAGGCGCTCCATGGTCCAGCGAATAGCGCGAACCGGAGACATGATGTGGATTTCCAAGCCTTCGGTGTCCAGCTCGGCCAGGTACTTCTCGACCTTCTTGATCAGCTGGGCATCGTGGGCACGCTCGTCATCCAGCCAGAATACCGCCGGCATACCACTGGAGCGTGAACGGTTGACCGCCAGCTTGACCCAGTCACGGATCGGCAGGTCCTTGGTCTGGCAAGCGCGCCAGATATCACCTTGCTCAACGTTGTGCTCAGTCAGTACAGTGCCGTCTTCAGCGACAACGCGAACGATACCGTCTTCCTTGATTTCGAAGGTCTTGTCGTGGGAGCCGTACTCTTCCGCCTTCTGGGCCATCAGACCGACGTTCGGCACAGTGCCCATGGTGGTGGGATCGAACGCGCCGTGGGTCTTACAGAAGTTGATCACTTCCTGGTAGATGGTGGCATAGGTGGACTCAGGCATAACCGCCTTGGTGTCCTTCAGCTTGCCATCACGGGCCCACATCTTGCCGGAGTTACGGATCATTGCCGGCATGGAGGCGTCTACGATCACGTCGCTCGGTACGTGCAGGTTGGTGATACCTTTAACGGAATCGACCATGGCGATTTCCGGACGGTGCTCGTAGCAGGCGTGCAGGGCTTCCTGGATTTCTTCCTGCTTGGATTCCGGCAGCTGCTTGATCTTCTCAACTACGGAAGACAAGCCGTTGTTCGGGTTTACGCCGATTTCATTGAACACGTCGCCGTACTTGTCGAACAGCTCCTTGAAGAACACCTTCACCGCGTGACCGAACACGATCGGGTGAGAGATTTTCATCATGGTGGCTTTCACGTGCAGGGAGAACATCACACCGGTCTTTTCGCAGTCTTCGATGGCGTCTTCGAAGAACTTCACCAGCGCCTTCTTGCTCATGAACATGCCGTCGAGCACTTCGCCTTCCTGCAGCGGCAGGTCGGATTTCAGAACGGTTTGCTCACCCATCTTGTTCTCGAACACGATGCGGGCGTTGGTGGCCTTGTCCAGGGTGACAGACTGCTCGCTGGAGTAGAAGTCGCCACCGCGCATGTGCGCCACGTGGGTACGGGAAGCCGGGCTCCACTCACCCATGGTGTGCGGGAACTTGCGGGCAAAGGCTTTTACCGCAGCCGGTGCACGCCGGTCGGAGTTACCTTCACGCAGTACCGGGTTAACGGCGCTGCCCAGCACTTTGGAGTAACGTGCGTGGATTTCTTTCTCTTCGTCGGTTTCCGGGTTTTCTTTGTACTCGGGAACCTTGTAGCCCTGCTCGTTCAGCTCTTTGATGGCAGCACGCAGCTGGGGAATGGACGCAGAGATGTTCGGCAGCTTGATGATGTTGGCGTCCGGATCCTTGGTGTACTCACCCAATTCAGCCAGGGCATCCGGCACCCGCTGGTCTTCCTCGAGGTAGTCCGGGAAGCCTGCCAGAATACGCGCCGCGAGAGAGATGTCGCTGGTTTCGAAGTCGATACCAGCCGGCTTGGCGAAGGTTTCCAGGATGGGAAGCAGTGACCGGGTAGCGAGGGCGGGTGCCTCGTCGGTCAACGTGTAGACAATCTTGGATTTGGAGTTGCTCATTTTCGTCCTCAGGCTATGGGGTGGGTTCAGGACGGTCATGGCGCATTCGGGCGTCTTGTGAACGTCCGGTTTTGCCAGTGACTGATTCGGAACTTTTGATAGACCTACTAAGATAGCATTTTTTGCGGAATTTTGATTACGATCTTAGTATAAGAACGTACGGATAATGCCTGATCTTCGGTTACAGGCTCATGAAATGGCGGGAATTTACGAAACTTTCTAACATTTGTTCGTTTTTCTGGCTTTGGAGTGATCGCGGTGGTTTCCGCAACCCTTTGCTCAGCGATGACGGCCGTCACTTTGTCAACAAAACACCCCTGATCATTCCGGTAACAAGCCGGCCGCAGCCAAACGCTCCCGAATCCGGTCCAGCGCTTCCGGGTTACCCAGGGCATCCCGGTTATCGGCTTTGTTCGAGCCGTTGATCAGTCGGGCGACTGCCAGCTCGACCTTCTTGCCGCTGCGGGTGTAGGGGATGTCGGGCACTTCGACGATGTGTTTGGGTACGTGCCTTGGGCTGGCGCCTTCGCGGATTCGGGTTTTCAGGGTTTTGACCAGGTCGTCGGTGACGGTCTGGCCGTCGGCCGGGACTACGAACAGGACCACTTCCACGTCGCCGTCGATCTGGCGGCCTACCACGAGACTGTCTTTCACCTCGCTGATGGTTTCCACCTGGCGGTAGATTTCGGCGGTGCCGATTCTTACGCCGCCGGGGTTGAGGGTGGCGTCGGAGCGGCCGTAGATGATGGCGCCGCCGTGTTCGGTGAATTCGATGAAGTCGCCGTGGGCCCAGACGCCGGGGAAGGTGTTGAAGTAGGCGTCTTTATAGCGTTCGCCGTCCGGGTCCTGCCAGAAGCTGACGGGCATGGAGGGTAAGGGTTGGCGGCAGACGAGTTCGCCGCGGCCTTCGCTGACCGGTTGGCCGTCGTCGCCGTAGGCCACAGCATCTACCCCCAGCAAACGGCACTGGATTTCGCCTCTTCGTACCGGCAGCAGTGGGGTAGACCCCACAAAGCAGCCGCAGATGTCGGTGCCGCCGGCGATGGAGCCCAGCAGCGCGTTGGGGGCGCCGTCGGTGTAGATCCAGTCGTAGTCTTCCGGTAACAGCGGCGAGCCGGTGGAGAACACCACGCGCAGGGCACTCTGGTCCAGGGTTTTCGCCGGCTGCAGTTCGGCTTTGCGGCAGCCGGCGATGAAGCGGGCGCTGGTGCCGTAGTGGGTAACCCGTTCTTTGGCCACGGTTTCCCACAGGAAATTGAGGTTCGGGTAACCCGGGGAGCCATCCACGGTGATCACGGCAGCGCCGGTCATCAGGGCAGAGGCCTGCCAGTTCCACATCATCCAGCCGCAGGTGGTGAAGTACAGGAAGCGGTCGTCCGGGCCGATGTCGCCGTGGAGCATGAGTTCCTTGGCGTGATTGATCAGCAAGCCGGCGGTGCCGTGCACGATGCACTTGGGTTTACCGGTGGTGCCGGAGGAATAGAGGATGTACACCGGGTGATCCGGATCGACCGGGGTGAACGACGGCGCCTGGCCTTCGCCGGCCTTCAGGGCGTCGTCCCAGGTGGTGACCAGCTCGCCGGGAATCGGGGCTTCATCCGGCAGCTGGGCAATGCTGACCACCACCTTCAGAGAGGGCAGGCCGGCGATCAGCTCGGAGAAGTCACCTTGGCGCGCGAACACTTTGCCGCCATAGCCGTAGCCGTTGACCACAATCAGGGCTGAGGGCTCGATCTGGCCGAAGCGGTCGTTGATAGCGCCGATGCCGAAGTCCGGGGAGGCGGAGCTCCAGATCGCGCCCAGGCTGGTAGCTGCCAGCATGCCGACCAGGGCTTCGTAGCCGTTGGTGACCACGCCGGCCACTCGGTCACCTTTCTGGATACCTTTGCTGCGCAGGAAGGCTTCGAGGGCGCCGGCGTCGGCTTTCAGCTCGGCGTAGGTTTTGCGCAGTACCGGGCGGGTTTCGCAGTAGGCCACCACGGCTTCTTTGTCAGAATGATCGCCGTCCGCCAGCCGCAGCAGGTTGGCGGCAAAATTCAGCTTCATGCCCGGGAACCATTCCGCGCCCGGCATTTCGCGTTTACCAAGCACCCGTTTGGCCGGTGTCTCGCAGACCAGGCCACAGTAATCCCAGACCTTCTGCCAGAAGGTGTCCAGCTCAGTGATCGACCACTGATGCAGGGCTTGGTAATCGGCAAAGGGGCCAAAGCCCTGTTGCTCCAGCCAGGTCTTGAACTGGCCCATGCGGGAACCGGTGAGGGTGTCCTGGTCCGGGGTCCAGACAACCGGTGATTGTTCTGTGTTGCTCATCCGTCTCTCCAGAAAATTACTGCATATGCCAGCCGTGGCTGACCACGATCGACTGGCCGGTCAGGGCAGCGGACGGGAAGGCGGCCAGGTGCACTGCCAGCTCCGATACGTCTTCCAGGGTGGTGAACTTGCCGTCCACGGTGTTCTTGAGCATGACCTTGCTGATCACTTCTTCTTCGGAAATGCCCAGCTCTTTGGCCTGCTCCGGTATCTGCTTGTCCACCAGCGGTGTGCGCACAAAGCCGGGGCAGATGATGTTGCTGCGTACCCCGTGCTCCGCACCTTCTTTCGCCACCGCCCGGCACAGGCCCAGCATGCCGTGCTTGGCGGCCACGTAGGGGGCCTTCAAGGGCGACGCTTCCACCGAGTGTACCGAGCCCATATAGAGCATAGTACCCCCACCTTGGGTGTACATCTGCCGCAGTGCGGCCCGGGTCACCAGAAAGGCGCCGTCCAGGTGCACGTTCATCACCTTGCTCCAGTCGGCGTAGGCCAGCTTGTGCACCGGGTCGATGTGCTGGATACCGGCATTGGCCAGGGCGACATCGAGCCTGCCCCAGTGTTCAACGATGGTGGCCACACCCTGGTCAACCGCCTGTTCGTCGGTGACATCCATGGCAAGGGCCAGGGCCGTGCCGCCGGCCTGTTCAATGGCCGCTACGGTGTCGGCGGCGCTTTCGAGGGTCAGGTCCGCCACCGCCACCCGGGCCCCTTCGCGGGCGTAATGTTCAGCAATGGCGCGGCCAATGCCCCGGCCGGCGCCGGTAATCAGGGCAACTTGATTGTGAAGACGCATGGTCACAATCTCCTTTCACGATTGGAATTGTTATTGGAATCCGCAGGGGGGGCTGGTCAGCCCCCTCCGTACACCTCGTTGGGCAGCCAGGTGGCCAGCGGTTCGAACCAGAACACCAGCGCCAGCGCCAGCAACTGCAGGGCGATAAACGGCAGCACGCCGAGATAGATATGCCGGGTAGTGATGCCGGGCGGGCACACGCCCTTGATGTAGAACAACGAGAAGCCCACCGGCGGCGTCAGGAACGAGGTCTGCAGGCAGATGGCGAACATGATCGCGAACCACACCGGCTCCACGCCCATCTTGAACAGCACCGGCGCTACCAGCGGCAGGACGATCAGGGTAATTTCCACCCAGTCCAGGAAGAACCCGAGCAGGAAGGTGATTAACAGCACGGTCAGCAGGACCCCGGTGGTGCCAAAGGGCAGGCCGGTGATCGCACTTTCAATGACTTCATCGCCGCCCAGCCCCCGCAACACCGACGCGAACACCGTGGCACCGATGAAGATGCCAAAGATAAACGCCGATGTACGGCTGGTCTGATACAGGGATTCCTTCAGGGTTGCCATGTCCAGGCGCCTGCTGACAAAGGCCATCAGCAAAGCACCGCCGGCACCCACCGCAGAGGCTTCTGTGGTGGTAGCAATACCAAAAAAGATCGAGCCCAGTACCGCAATGATCAGCACCATGGGCGGCAGCACCGCTTTGAGCACATCCAGCCAGGCCCGGGCGTTGAGGGGCTCCCGATTTGCCGGCGCGGGTGCCAGGTCTTTTTTAATGAACGAGGCAATTAGAATGTACAGAATGTACATCGCGCCCAGCATTACACCGGGGATCAGCGCCCCCATAAACAACTTGCCCACGGATGCGTCGGAAGTGCCCAGCCGGTCCGCCATCAGCACCAGCATAATGCTGGGCGGCACCAGAATACCCAGGGTCCCCACGGAACAGGCGGTACCCACGGCCAGGGGTTTGTTGTAGTTGGCCTGCATCATCGGCCCGAGGGACAACATGCCCAGCAACACCACCGAGGCACCGACAATACCCGTAGATGCCGCCAGCAACACGCCCACGATCACCACGGTGATGGCATAACCGCCACGCAGCGGGCCCAGCACGCGCACCAGGCTGTGCATCAGTTTCTCGGCAATGCCGGAGCGGTCCAGCATGATGCCCATGAAAATGAACATCGGCAGCGCCACCATCAATTCATTGGCGACAATGCCGTAGATTCTGGCATCCAGCACCCCCATGGTGCCTTGCCAGGTAAACCAGAGCGGGGAGTCGAAATACTCCACCATCACGTGTCCGACAATGGCGAACACAAGACCAATACCCGCCAGTGACCAGGCTACCGGGAATCCCAGCAGCAGGAGCACCATGAAGCTGGCAAACATGGCGATAACAAGAATCGCTTCTACACCCATGACGTCTGCCTCGTTATTCAGGGATTGGGATGGCCGGTGGACCGGCGATCGTCGTTCGGAGGGGTGACCGCCCTGGGGAAGCCAAACAACAGCGTTGTGCAGCGGGTCGCTCTGGAAAGCAGCGCCAGCATCACGAAAGCCAGGCCAAGCGGCAACATGCTCTTGAAGATAAACCGGTACGGCAGCCCACTGGGTGCCTGGGATCGTTCGTTGTAGGTCCAGGCCGTCCAGGCATAGGGCACCAGGGCATGAATCATCAGGTAGATCACCGGCAACGCCAGCACAACAATGCCCAGCAGGTCGATCCAGGCCTGCGCCCTGGGCGAAAACTTTTCTTTCAGCACGTCTACCCGGACATGGTCATCCCGGACCACGGCGTAGCCGAGCGTCAGCATGGTGGCGATCCCGAACAGGTGCCACGACAGTTCCTCCAGAGCAATGGAGCCCTGCGACAACGCATACCGCGAAAATACGTTGATGAGCACAACAACGAGCACACCAATCCACAACCAGGAACTCAGGCGACCCACGGCCACAACCAGCATGTCCAGCCGCCAGGACAGCCCGTTGGCAGGCAATTCGGTATTACCGGGAGCCGTGGATTGACTGCCCACAGACGTATTGGAATCCGTCACAATAACCTCGATTCATTCGTACGCAGGAGGGAGTTGCAGGCAGCGATCCAGCGCTGCCTGCTGCGATCATCATCCGCGGATCAGTCGTACTGGTAGAAATCCCGGGGCAGGTAGCCCTTGGAGTGCCAGATGGAGTGATGTTCCATGAAGTCTCGCTGGCTGGTCAGAACCCGCTTGAACATCGGGTCTTTGGCTGCGATCTCGTCCAGCACCTCGTTGGTGACCTTCTGCAATTCCCGCAGCACGGGCTCTGGCAGGGTCTGGGCGCTCACACCTTCTTTCTCGTAGTCGCGCAGTGCGGTTGGCTGGGCCCACTCGCTCTGGGCAAAGCCCTTGAGCGTGGCAGACTCGCACCCCATCTCCACCAGTGCACGGGTTTGGGGTTCCAGCTTTTCCCAGGTGTCCTTGTTCACCAGCAGGTGGGAGGTGGTCAGAGTCTGGTGCCAGCCGGGCATGATGTAGTTCTTGATGATCTGGTCCAGGCCCAGCATCTTGTCGATGGCTGGCTGGGAGAACTCGGTGGCATCAATGGTCTTGCGCTCCAGAGCCTGGTAGATCTCGCCGCCGGGCACCATGGTTACAGAGGCGCCCAGCTTTTCCAGGACCTTGCCGCCAATACCGGCAAAGCGGATCTTCAGGCCGTCAAAGTCGTCCACACCTTCGATGGGCTGGGCAAACCAGCCGGCACCCTCAGGCCCGATGATCGAACAAAGCATCGGGTGAATGTTGCGCTCGGCGTAGATTTCTTCCAGCAGCTCCCGGCCATCGCCCTCGTAGTACCATGCCAGATACGCCGGTGGCTCCATGTTGAAAGGTGCACCGGAGTAGAGCGGCAGGGAAGGAATAGTGCCCTGGTCATAACCCACCCATGTGTAACCGGCGGGGTACTTGCCGCTGCCCACGGCATCCATGATTTCAAACGGGGGAACCAGTTCGCCGGGCTCATAGTAGCGAAGCTGAATATCTCCGCCGGAAACCGCTTTGAGGTTTTCCGACAGGTGTTTGACCGGTGTGGTCAAACCGATCAGGTGCGAAGGAAAGGCGAGGGGAACCTGCCAACGAACTTTCTCGGCAGCCAGCGCGTCGCTGCTGGCCAGGCTACCGGTGATGACGGCAGCGGCGGTAATGCCATAGGCAAGGCGAGAGACATTGAACTTGATCGACATGAACTGGATCCTTCTTTTTGTTGTCATCGACCTCCCGGCACAGGGCTGGAAGGCGAGTCTGAATAGGATCAGACAACGCAGGAAAACCTGACTGACTCGGTTTGGGTCCAACAATGGTGCGTCAGTTTGTTTTCAAGCGTTGTTCTGACGTCCTGCATCCGGATAACAGCACTCGTTGTGCCAAATAACACAACTGCATGATATTAAAGAGATTGTGACGTCAAACGGGAATGAAAAAGAAAACAGTTGTCCGAATATCAGGACACTTCTCGCTGTAGGTCGTAGTTATATGTCCTGAATTTCGGACAACTGTCCGGATTTCAGGACATTCTGGCCAGTTTTTCGTACAGCACAGAGCGGGAAATCCCCAGCAACCTGGCCGCCCGCGTCCGGTTGCCACGGCACGCCAGCAGAGCTTCTTCGATGGCATGGGCTTCCGCCTCGGCCATCACCCGGGCCAAAGGCCGAACCCGGCGCAACGACATGCGTGGTTCGGGCCCCGCACTGGCTGCCGGCAACACCTTAAAAATCGATTCAGCATCGAGCAGGCCATCATCCTCACTCATGGTCAGGGCCCGTTCCAACAGGTTACGCAATTCCCGAATATTGCCGGGCCAGTCGTAATGGCCCAACGCGGCAATGCCCTCGTCGGTGATTTCACCGGGCAAGCCCTGGCCGTCGCAGATATCACCCAGCAGCGCTTCACACAGCACCCCCAGGTCCACCAGCCGATCTCGCAAAGGCGGTATCGAAATCTCGAGTACATTGAGCCGGTAATACAGGTCCGACCGGAAGCTGCCGTCAGCGATCATGGCGTCAAGATTGCGACTGGTGGCGGCAATAACCCGCACATCCACCGGGCTGACGGTGTTCGAACCCAGTGGCTCAATCTCCCCCTCCTGCAACGCCCGCAACAGCTTGGCCTGTAACGGCAAAGGCATATCCCCCACCTCGTCCAGAAACAGGGTGCCACCGTTGGCGAGCTGGAACTTGCCCTCCCGGGTGCGCTTGTCTGCGCCGGTGTAGGCCCCCGGTGCCACACCGAAAAATTCGGCCTCCAACAGGTTTTCAGGCACCGCCGCCACGTTAACGCCGACAAACGGCTTGTGGGCCCTCGCGGATGCCGAGTGAATGGCCTGGGCCAGAACCTCTTTACCGGTGCCGGTTTCGCCCAGCAGCAATACCGGCACGTCACGACCCGATGCCAGCCGGGCCCGGCGCTTCACCTCAAGGGCTTGCGGGCTGGCCCCCACAAAGTCCGTCAGGTTGTAGCGGGTACCCCGGGATTTTTTGGCAAGCGCCTTGCGGGCGGCGGCCAGATCCTGATGCAGCCTGCGGAATTTGGCCACCAGAGGCGTCAGTGGCTGCAAATCGTCGTAGAGCACAAAGGCGATGGCGCCCACGATCTTGCCGTCATCGTCCTGTACCGGTATGCGTGTCACCACCAGCTGCTGGTGATTATGTTCCATGATGTCCAGCAATAGCGGCTTGCCGGAGGCGACCACCTCCGGCATTCGGGTATGGGGAATGATCCGGCGGACATCCTCGCCGATGGCAACCGACGGGGCCGGCAACTGCAGCAAATCGGCATAGCTCTGATTAATCCAGGTGATCCGGTTATCCGCATCAATGGCAATCGCGCCGGCGCTGGCCTGCTCGAACATTGGTGCCAGCGCATCGATCAACTCCCGGGTCAGTCCGGTTTTATGATTATCTGAAAACAGCTGTGTCATAGACGGCGCACCGGTACCAGGCTAGAGACGAATGAAAGGTAGCAGGCTCAACGCCAGAATAGTCGCCACTGCAATCACAGCGGCCACGAAAGTGACCGGCCGTTGGCGGAACTGGAACCAAAGGCCGGTTTCGCCCCGCGCACACCGGGCCTGATATTCCCGACGCCGGGTGGCCAGGCGCTCAGCCTGATAGCCGTCCAGCAGAGCCCGGGCCCGCCGGGCCTCGTCATCATCATGCACCCAGAAACCGCCCATGCTGATGCCCCAGCGGCTGGGTGGCGTTTCGTAATAGCGCACATCGTGCTCGTCAAACAGGGCACGAATGTCCTCGGCTTCGTCATCCGGCACATTGCGCAGGTTCATCAGGTGATGGGGCATAGGGCTTCCCGGCTGGCTTCATGAGCGTTATTGGCTATATCCTAGCAGGAAAGCAAATCCGACCGAATTCATCAGGACACTGCATGAGCCACAACCCCCTTCGTCTGCTGCTGGATTTTGATGA